>Ga0265293_10000063_pt1 | contig 234758 bp, 191 predicted proteins | sample Munlanlewell138R_FD_192505 | JGI IMG/M metagenome (GOLD analysis project Ga0265293, IMG submission 192505) | Leachate microbial communities from a municipal landfill in Southern Ontario, Canada - Leachate well 138R | ecosystem: Engineered > Solid waste > Landfill > Unclassified | place... | reverse complement strand
CTAGTATAAAAGGGGCGTTTGTATCTAAAACGTTAGAAAACTACCAAAAAACATCGTTTTTAACCTAAGTTTACAATAAAATATCTCTTATCAAGAGAGAGTGACTCGAAAAAAGGGGGAACTCAAGAAGTTATCTTCTATTGACTAATGAATATAATCGTATATAATTAACACGTTTGCAGAGGAGAGTGAGAACATGGCAGTACCGCAACGGAGAACTTCTAAAAAAAGAAAAAGACTACGTCGTTCACATCAAGCTTTAGAAATTAATGGCCTTGTGAAATGTACAAATTGTGGAGCGACGATTAAGTCCCATAACATTTGTCCGGAATGTGGATTTTATGATGGTAAAGAAGTTTTAGCGTCGAAAAATAAAAAAGTCGACAAGAAAGAAGAAACAAAAAAAGGAAAAAAATAAGGAAAAAAGAAAATGGAAATTAATAAATTAATTGATCACACATTATTAAAACCTAATGCAACTGAAGAAGATATTATCGAACTTTGTAAAGAAGCTATTGAATATAACTTTAAAGCTGTATGTGTAAACCCTTATTATGTCCCTCTTGCTAAAAATTTACTCAAAGATAGCGATGTTTTAGTTTGCACGGTCGTTGGCTTTCCTCTTGGTGCAACGTTTAGCGAAGCAAAAGTCGATGAAACAAAAAGAGCAATTAAAGCTGGGGCTGATGAAATTGATGTCGTATTAAATATTGGCAAAGTTAAAGAACAAAACTTTGAATTTGTTCAAGAAGAAATAAGACTCGTTAAAGAAGCTTGTAAAGGTCGTCTTTTAAAAGTTATTTTAGAAACAGCTTTTTTAAGTGATGATGAAATTTTTGAAGCATCTAAAGCTTGTGTCTTAGGTGGCGCTGATTTTGTTAAAACGTCAACCGGCTTTGCTAGTGGCGGAGCTTTAGTTGAACACGTCAAAATTATGCGTGAGGCCGTTGGTCCATATGTTGGTGTTAAAGCTAGTGGCGGCATTCGTTCACGTAGTGATTTAGAAAAAATGGTCGCTAGTGGTGCAACAAGAATTGGGACTTCTAGTGGCGTTAAAATTGTAAGTGAATAATTCACTTTGGATTAAAAAGAGCGAAAGGGGGTGTCAAAATGCCAAAAACAGTCGTTCGTGATAATGAATCATTAGATGATGCATTACGTCGTTTTAAGCGTTTGGTTAATAAAGCAGGGACGCTTCAAGAAGCTCGTAGACGAGAATATTATTTAAAGCCAGGTTTAAAGAAAAAACTTAAACGTGAAATGGCGCGTCGTAAAAAATATTAAAACGCAAAATAAAACAAGGGGAACGACATTGTTCTCCTTTTTTTGATCTTTTCTCTTTTTTAACACTTATATATTAATGATGAGAAAATATTTTGTCTTTCAAGGCAACGATCATGATTGTGGTTTTACATCACTTAAAATTTTACTTGCCTTAATATTTAAAAATAAAAAGTATTTATTACTTGAAAAGCCAAATAATAAAAAGAAATATTATTCTTATTTTGACCTCGGTCAAATTGCCATACAACAAGGTGTCACTTTAAAAATGTACGAAATCGAAAAGAAAACACAACTCCTTCACAATGAAAAATACCCACTGCTTGTCGATTTAGTAACAAAAGAAAAAGAAGTACACCTTGTTGTTTTAAGAAAATTAACAAAAAAATACGCATATTTAATCGATCCTAATTTAGGTTATCTAAAAATAAAACTCGAAGATTTTTTTCTTAAATGGAACAAAACACTTTTAGTCGTTGAAAATAAAAGCGAACAAAAAACAATTAACATTGTTGAGCCAATCGTTTCTATAAAGAAGAAAACCTTATTAGTTTTATTACAAATTTTTTCATCATTTTTTGCATTAGTTGCTTTAACATTTATATCTCAAGAAAGTTTGTTCATTTATCCTCTAGGATTTTTTTTATTATTTATTTTAAGTGAAATTTTATTCCGGCGTTATCAATTTAAAGTTTTGGAAACTTTTGATGAAGATTTTTTACATAAAACGTATGATGCAAACAAATATAAACGCAAAGAAAACTATTTAGCTTTTTTTCATTTTAAGAAACTTTATTTTTTACGTCCGCAAATAATTATTTCTAGCCTTATTATCGCTGTCTTTCTCTTTGCTGTTTTAGTTTTAAATAACGTCTTTAATTTAATCTTTTGTTTTCTTTTAATTGGCTTTTCATTAATTGTTTTTCTTTATGAAAAAAATGTTAATCAAAAACATGTATTATTATTAAAGGAATTAGAAGAAGAAGTTTTTAAAAATGAATTTAAAAGTGCTGATCAACTTAATCATTATCAAAAAATTATTGAATTAACTTATCTTCTTGCTAAAAACGAAACGTATAAAAAATATTTAGGTTTATTTTTATGTGTCGTTTCGGCTCTTTTATTTGCAGCCTTTTCTTATGAAGCAAAACTAAATTACTTTTTATTTCACTTTTTCGCATATTTATTCTTTTTAGAAAAAACAAACGAGCTTTTTCAAACACTATTTCAAAACCGAGAAATTAATTTTCTTAAAGCGCGTTTTATTGATAAATACCTTTAATTACGTTATTAGAAAAAAAGGAGTGTAATAACACTCCTCATCAAAATACCTTCAAACACTTATTTAAGAAACAAGATGTGAATGGATTTCGTTTTGATACGTATAATAAACAGTTGTTATATCACTAACTGTAATAGGGAATCCTAAAATAATTGGAATATCTTTTATAATCTCTTTATCAATTAAAGTTGCTTTAATTTGATCTTTTTCAATTGTTGGAAATTCATTTTGAATATAACTAACAATATCGAGATATTTAACATCATTATCTAGAGCAAACTTATATATTTTTGAAGTTCGATAACTCGGAACAAAAACAAGGTTCTCCATATCATTAGCATCGACTCCATAAACAAGAGCATTTGACGACTTCATATGAATTCTTAATGCTTTTTGATTAGGATAGTGATGTTTAACATATTCATTAATTGAAATTGTTGCGCAATATGAAACAGAATATATTTCACTTAAATCATTTTTAACTCGTTGAGTAAGATATTCATGAGAATGGATGTCTCGAGTGCAGCCCGATAAAAGAAAAAATGACATTAATGATATTACTAATAAATGTTTGTATTTAGTTTGTTTCATATTTTCCTACCTTTTACTATAATAACATAACGCATTTTTAAATTATCATAAAGAGAAGGAAATAATTAAAGATTTTTGTCGTTACGCGTTCATAAGTCGATAAATAGTAGACTAGTATATTAAATAATATAAAATATGTTAAAATAATTTGTTAGGAGGAGTGCATGGACATTTCATTTTTAAATAAAGGCCCAAAAACATTTTGTCGTTTTCGCCAAGTGTTTAAAGACCTAGCATTAAAAATTGAACAACTTTTAGACCTTAAACATCATTTTGCTGTTGATGTAGTGATTGTCGATAACTTACAAATGCAAAAATTAAATAAAAAATATCGGCAAATTAGTGAAACGACTGATGTTTTAAGTTTCCCTTTTTATGAAAAAGCCCAATTAGATTCATTAGCTAAGACGAATGATGTTATTCATTTAGGAGAAATTATTATAAGTCATGAAGAAGCTTCAAAAGAAGCTACAAATAATAATTATTCTCTTGCATATGAGATGAGACTTTTATTTATTCATGGCTTTTTACATTTATTAGGTTATGATCATTATACAAAAGAAGAAGAAAAAGAAATGTTTGCAATCCAAAAGACTCTTTTAGAAAAAGGAGAGAAAAAATGAAAAAACATGATTTAATTGAAATCGCTCTTAAAGCGCGTGAGTTATCTTATTCGCCTTATTCACGCTTTGCTGTTGGCGCAGCTTTACTTTGTAAAGATGGATCAATTTATTTAGGCGCTAATATTGAAAATGCTTCTTATCCACTTAGTATGTGTGCGGAAAGAAATGCCATTTATTATGCACATATGGAAGGTAAGACAAAAGTCGATTTCGTTGCTTTGGCTGTCGTTGGCGATACAGAAATGCCAATTAGCCCTTGCGGGGCGTGCCGGCAAGTTTTAAGTGAATTATTTCCCCTTGATGCACCAATTTATTTAGCAAACCTTTTAGGTGATATACGTGAAACTTCAATTGAAGAACTTTTACCATTTGCTTTTGATAGTAGTGATTTATAAATGAAGGTCGGTTTTGTAACAATTATTGGTCGATCAAATGTTGGTAAATCAACAATTTTAAACGCGTTGTTAAATAAGTCTTTAGCCATTGTTACTAATAAACCACAAACAACAAGAGAAAATTTACGTGGATTATATGAAGATGAGTATTCACAAATAGTTTTTATTGATACTCCTGGTGTTCATAAACCTCATCATGAACTAGGTAAAGTAATGAATAAAAACGCTTTTGCTAGTTTGAGCGAAGTTGAAGTTATTGTCTTAGGCGTTGATGCAAGCAAAAGATTTGGAGAAGGAGATCGGTTTTTACTTAGTAAATTAGATCCAAAAACTCCTTTAATTATCGTTTTAAATAAAATTGATTTAGTAACGATTACACAAGTTACGAAATTAAAAGAAGAATATCAAAAACATTTATCTTTTCCCTATACACTTTTAGAAATGAGTGCGATTCGCCTTTTTAACGTTAATGAATTATTAGAAGAAATTAAAAAACATTTAGTTGAAGGACTACCATTTTATCCTTTAGGAAGTGAAACAGATCGTGATGAATTTTTCTTTGCCAAAGAAATTGTTCGTCAACAAGCTTTATTGCAATTAAGAGAAGAAGTCCCTCATCAACTCGCTGTTATTATTGAAAAATATACAAAAAAAGCTAAAGCCGTTGTGATTGAAGCTTTAATAATTGTTGAAAAGCCCTCTCATAAAGCCATTGTAATTGGTAAAGAAGGAAAGCGTCTGAAACAAATTGGCACAAATGCGCGTTTACTTCTTGAAAAAAGATTAAAAGAAAGAGTGCACTTAACGCTTCACGTTATTGTTAAAAAGGATTGGTTTAATAATCCTCGGCTTTTAAAAGAATACGGATATTATTAATGGAAATTGTTGGTTTAATAACGCGTTTTACTCAGTTTAAAGAAAACGACGCGATGATTAGTGTAGTAACACTAGATAAAATTTATTCTTTTTTAGCGCGTGGCGTTTTAAAAGTTTCAAGTAAAAATAAAGCAAGTATTCAACCTTTTACAAAAAGCCAATTACAAATAAGTAGAGGTAAAGAAGGGTATTCTTTAAGAACGGGGATTGTTTTAGAAAGTTATGAACACGCAAAAGCAAAATTAGAAAGCTTGCTCGTTTTATCTTTAATTGGTGAATTAACAAATAAAGTTATTACAAATGGAGAAGTGAATAATATATATCCTTTTTTAGAACAATCTTTCATTCTTTTAAACGAAGATTTTCACCCCTTAACGATTGCCTTAATTTACTTTGCTAACGTTTTAAAAGTTATTGGCCTCTCTTTAGAAGTAAATAAATGCGTTATTAGTGGACAAACAATCGAAATTTGCGCGATTTCTTTAATTGATGGAGGTCTTATTAGTAAAGATGCCTTTGACCCTTTAAAACATGCTTACGCAAGTGAAAGAAAAATAAACATTTATCGACAAATCTTTTTAGCACAAGTCAAAGATATGAATAGAGTTGCGTTTTTAGATGAAGAATGTTTAGAAATTTTAAAAGAGTTAAGTGTATACTTAAGTGATAATGCTGGTACTTATTTAAAAAGCTTAAAACTAATTAACGAAACTTTTTAAGATACTACACTCATAATGTGTAGACAAGCTATATCTTTTTTTTATATAATAGTTAGGTTGTCGCAAAAGAATACAGGAGATCCTATGAAATACAAATTCGAAACAATCGTTAATCATTTAATTACGTCTGGATACGTTTACCAAGGTTCAGAAATATATGGTGGTTTAGCTAATACTTGGGACTATGGTCCTTTAGGTGTTGAATTAAAAAATAATTTAAAAAGAATGTGGTGGAAAAAGTTTGTCCAAGAATCACCAACAAATGTTGGTGTTGACGCGGCTATTTTAATGAATTCACGCGTTTGGGAAGCGACTGGCCACGTAGCAACTTTTAATGATCCCTTAGTTGATTGTAAAAAATGTCGAAGCCGTTTTCGCGCTGATGAATTAATTAATAAAAAACGACCAGACATTGATGTTTTAGGTTTATCTAATGAAGAAATGGATCAAATAATTGTTGAACATAAAATTACTTGTCCAGTATGTGGTAGTAGTGATTTTACGAATTCTCGCCAATTTAATATGATGTTTAAAACACATACAGGCGTTATTGAAGATAATAAATCTTTGATTTACTTACGTCCAGAAACTGCCCAAGGCATTTTTGTTAACTTTAAAAATATTTTGCGAACATCAAGACGTAAATTACCTTTAGGTGTTTGTAATATTGGTAAAAGCTTTCGTAATGAAATTACGCCTGGTAACTTTATTTTTCGGACAAGGGAATTTGAACAAGCTGAATTAGAGTTCTTTTGTCAACCTGGTACAGATGAAGGGTGGTTTTCCTACTGGAAAACATTTTGTTTAAACTTCTTAAAAAGCTTAAACTTAAAAGAAGAAAATCTAAGATATCGCGACCATTCAGCAAATGAATTATCTTTTTATTCAAAAGAAACGACGGATATTGAATATTATTTTCCTTTTGGTTGGGGTGAATTATTAGGTATTGCTAATCGCACTGACTACGATTTAAAAAGACATAGTGAATTCAGTGGTGAAAACTTTGATTATTTAGATCCTGAAACAAAAGAAACTTATATCCCATATTGTGTTGAACCTTCGTTTGGTGTTGATCGTTTAATGCTTGCATTAATGTGTGATGCTTTTTTAGAAGAAACGTTAGAAAAAGATACAAGATTAGTAATGAAATTGCATCCCGCTTTAGCGCCTTATAAAGTTGCTATTTTACCTCTTAGTAAACAGCTTAATGAAAAAGCTTTAGAAATTGTTCACATATTGAACAAGCATTTCCAAGTTACTTATGATGAAAGTGGTAGTATAGGGCGTCGCTATCGTCGGCAAGACGCAATCGGTACACCTTTTGCCGTTACAATTGATTTTGAAACTAGTAGTGATCAATCTGTAACAATAAGAGAACGAGATTCAATGAAACAAATCCGTTTACCGATTACTGAAATAGTTAATTACCTAAAGGTAAAATTATTTTATTAGTAATATTTTAGTAGTTTATTAGTATAATAGAAAGGGTTCTTTAATGAGTGATTATTTGACTTTAATTAATGATATTACGAAACAAGTTGACGTCGTTAACGTTATTTCAAGTTATATTAATGTTTTACAAAAAGGTCGCAATTATGTTGCTCTTTGTCCTTTTCATGATGATAAAAATCCTTCACTAATGATTTCAAGAGAAAAACAAATTTTTAAATGTTTTGTTTGTGGCGTTGGAGGAACAGCAATTAACTTTATTGAAAAGTACGAAAGAATCCCTTTTATGCAAGCTTTAAGAAAAGCGGCCGAAATAAGTGGAATTCATGATTCGCGTTTGCTTGCTCCTGTGACAACAAGGGCCGTTAGTGAAGAAACTTCTTTAATTTATAATTGTCTTGAAGACTTAACGGCATATTATGAATACGCTTTAACATCATTAGAAGGTGAAGAGGCGCGCCGATATTTAGAAAGCCGAGATATTAATAATGAAGAACAAAGATTTTTCCGTCTTGGCTATGCTTTAAAAGATGGCGCGGCAACGATTAATTTCTTACAACAAAAAGGTCATAGTTTAAAAACAATTGAAAAAGCCGGTATAGCTTTGACGCGCGCAAGTGGGACGTCTGATCCAAACGCTGGACGTCTAATTTTTCCTTTAAGTGATGAAGAAGGGCGAGTTGTTGGTTTTAGTGCGCGTAAATTTAATGAATTAGATGATGGGCCAAAATACGTTAACTCGCCAGAATCATCAGTTTTTCATAAAAGCACTCTTTTATATAACTTACATAACGCTAAACTAACAGCTAAAAACGATAATTATGTTTATATTGTTGAAGGCTTTTTAGACGTTATCGCTCTTTATAAGATTAACTTTAAATCAGTCGTTGCGATTATGGGTACAGCTTTAACTAAAGAACATGCAACTTTATTACGTCCTTTAAACGTTGAAGTGCGTTTATGTTTAGATAGCGATAATGCTGGGCAAATGGCCATGATGCGTGCGATGCCACTTCTTGATAAAGAAAAAATTAATTATCGTCTTGTTTTAACACCTAATAACAAATTAGATCCTGATGAAATTTTAAAAGATAAAGGTGAGGATGAATTAAAACTTCATTTAAATACTTTAGTTGATCCGTTTGATTTTGCTCTTAATTATTATGAAACAATTCAGCCTTTAGGCTCAACAAGTGATCGACATAAAGTTATTAAACATTTTTTACCGATGCTTTTAAAACTAAATAAAGGTTTAGAATTAGATAATCGTTTATTTAAATTAGCAAAAGTTACACGTTTTGAGCCAAAGGCTCTTGCTAAATTTATTGAAGAAGCTCGGACAAAAGACGTTGATGAGCAAACACTTATTTTAAATTTACCAGAAATGCAATTTAAAACTTATCGTCAAGATTTAAGGCGTTTACAAAATGCTGAAAAAACAATGCTTTATTATATGTTTCAAGATAAAGACAGTGTTTCTTTTTATGAAGAAGAAGTAAAGTTTTTCTATTTTGAAATATATCGGCATATTGCTTTATATATTATCGATTTTTTAAATAACCATGAAACACTTAATGTTTCTCAACTTATTAATGATATTTCTTTAAAGGATGTTGCAAATAAAGAAGAAGTTATTAATGAAATATCTTCATTTGCTGTTAAATTTACAGTCCCGCCTGTTAATGATGATATTTTAAGTGATTTAAAAAAGACGATGAATGAAGAAAAAACGAAATTACATGAAAAGGAAAAATTAGAAAAATCGTTAATTGGTAAAAGCGAAACTGAAAAAGCTCGGATTATTGACGATTATAACCGCAAATTACGGAAAGGAAAAAAATAATTATGGCAAAGGTAAAAAAAGAAAAAAAATTAGAACGTGATGAAGATATTGTTGAAATAATTGACGTTGATGAATACGAAACATTTGAAAGTATTAAAAAACGTCTTGTTAAAAAACATAAAAAAGAAGGTTATATTTATCATGATGAAGTTGTTGAGGCTACGGCTCATTTAGATTTAGAAGATGATGATTTTAATGATTTACTTCTTTATCTTAAAAATGCTGGTCTTGAACTAATCGATGATGATTTAGTTGAAAGCGAAGAAGAAGAAGCAAAAAAAATCGAAGAATTAGCTTCAAAATTAACACGCGGCGATAGCGATATTAATTTAGAGGAATTAGATTTAGATGATGATTTAGTTGATGATGAGGAGGAGGAAGAAGAAGAGGAAGAAAAAGAAGAAGAAATTGCTAAATTTAATATTGGTGAAGTAAAATCAACTGATCACGTTAAACTTTACCTTAGTGACATTGGCCGTGTTGATTTATTAGTAGGTGATGAAGAAGTTGAACTTGCTAAAAGAATTCTTGAAGGTGATATGGACGCTAAAAACCAACTTATTGAAGCAAACTTGCGTTTAGTTATTAATATGGCTAAAAAATTTAGTCGCTCAAAATCAATGGACTTTTTAGATTTGATTCAAGAAGGTAACATCGGCTTAATTAAAGCTGTTGAAAAATTTGATTATACAAAGGGCTTTAAGTTTTCAACTTATGCGACATGGTGGATTCGTCAGTCAATTAGCCGGGCAATTTCTGATCAAGCTCGAACGATACGCATTCCTGTTCATATGGTCGAGACAATTAATAAAATTAAACGTGCTCAACGTAAGCTGTTACAAAGTTTAGGACGTGATGCAACGGCAGAAGAAATTGCCGCTGAATTAGATAGTGACTTAAAAGCTGAAGACATTCGTAAAATTCAACGGATTGCCCTTGATACAGTTTCACTAGAAACACCAATTGGTGAAGAAGAAGATTCACATTTAGGCGATTTTATCGAAGATAAAGACACATTAACACCTGTTGAATACGCTGAACGTTCACACCTTAAAGATCAACTTTATGAAGTCTTAAATGATTTAACTGATCGTGAAGAACGCGTCTTGCGTCTTCGTTATGGCTTAGACGATAATAAACCAAAAACGCTTGAGGAAGTTGGACGTGAATTCGGTGTCACGCGTGAAAGAATTCGACAAATTGAAGCCAAAGCAATTCGTAAACTTCGTCATCCTTCACGTGCAAAAAAACTCGGCGATTTCCGCGGCACAAGAAATTAACTTTTTAATTAAGTAGTTTAAAAAAATGAAACTTAGTAAACGGCTTTTAGCAATTGCCGAGCTCGTCCCAAAAAATAGTATTGTCGCTGATATTGGTAGTGACCATGGTTTAGTTTTAATTTATTTAGCTAAAAATAATCTTATCCAAAAAGGTTATGGCGTTGAAAATAAAGTTGGGCCTTTTAATATTTTAAAACGTGCTTTAAAACCTTTTTATTGGCAAAATCTCATTCCGATTTTAAGTGATGGGCTTTTAAATTTAGCAAGTGATGTTAATTGTCTTGTTTTAGCAGGGATGGGTGGAGAAAACATTATTAATATTTTAGAAAATGGTAAAGAAAATTTAAAAAATGTTCAATTCATTATTTGCGATCCTCATACTTTGATTCCTTCTGTTCGAATGTTTTTAAGTAAGAATCAATTTCAAATTGAAGATGAAATATTAATTTATGAAAAAAATCAATTTTACGAAATTAGTTTGTATCAAAAAACAAAAAAGGAAATTAAATATTCATCTTTTGAAATTAACTATGGTCCTTATATAAGCAAAAGTTCACTTTTCCCTTTTTTTGCTAAAAAGCGAATAATTAAAATTGAGCAATTATTAAAAAAAGATTTACCACAAAAAAATAAACAATTACTCTTAAAAGAGAGAAAGGAATTATTACCTTATGCAAACAAATACCTTACTTAGAAAACTTGCCAAATATTTTCCTAAACGTCTTAAAAGCCCAGGCGATCGTGTTGGTTTAATGACTGGTAAATTAAAAAAAGAAACAAAAACAATTGTTTTGTGTTTAGATTTTGATGATCAAGTAATGAGTTACATTAAAGCAAAACAAATGCAAAACATCGATTTAATTTTAACGCATCATCCTTTTTTATATCAAACTCGTTATCGCACTTTTAAAAGCGATGAAAATAAAAAACGCTTAACTGAAGAAATTGATGCTTTAGATATTCCTGTTTATAGTATGCATACTAATTTTGATACAGGACATCGCGGGATGAATGACGCCTTAGCCGAAGCTCTTTTATTAGAAAACATTAAACCTCTAGAAAATATGCCAATGGCACGAGGAGGGGAAGTGGCAAAACCAATTGACGTCTATGAATTTAGTAAATTAGCAGCCGAATTATTAGACGTGCCCTATGGATTATTAACAAAAGCCGGTAAAGATATGATTAAAAGTGTTGCGATTATTGGAGGCGGGGGTTCTCGCTATTTTGATGTTGCAAGATTAGAAGGTTATGACCTTTATATTAGTGGTGATGCCCCTCATCATGTTCGTCGTGATGTTATTGCTAAAAAATATAATTATTTAGATTTACCACATGAAATTGAAAATATTTTCTTAATAAGAATGAAAGAAATATTACTTGAAATTAATAAAGACTTAAATATTATCGTTATAAAACATGAGGTTCCACCTCAATTAATTACTGCAAATTAAGAAAATTAATAACTTCCTGAACGACTTCTAATGGTGTTGAAGCACTTGAAATAACACCAACATCTTTTAAACCTTTTAAATGAGTGGGATTAATTTCTTTGACATTTAAAATACGTAGTACTTTAGCTTCTTTTAAATAGCTTTTGGCAACTTTTACTAACGAGTTAGTATTACTACTTTTTTGATCACCAACGACATAAACTAATTTTAAGTAACTCGGTAATGTAAAAACGCCTTCTTGTCTTAGGCGTGTTGCGTTACATATTTCATTAGCAAAACGCGCTTTGGGAAAAACTTTTTTTAACTTTTCATGAAGTAAATTTAATTCTAAGTAAGAAAGTGTCGTTTGATTAATAATATATGGACTTTCATCAGTAATATTTAATGTTTCTAAGTCAGAAAATTCTTCAATTAAAAAAACGTTTTTATTAAGCGATAAAGCCGCTTCGGCTTCTGGATGAAAGTGTTTACCTATGTAAATTATTTGATGATTATTTTTTAATTCACGTTTAATCAGGTGATGCGTTGAAAGAACCATCGGACACGTGGCATCATAAATCGTTAAGTTTTTTCTTTTGGCAATTTCTTCAAATTGGCGTGGATGTCCGTGCGCTGTAAAAATTAAAATTGCATCGCTAGGTAAATTTTCAATTAGTTGTTCTTTACTTAAATGATTACTTTCAAGTGTTATAATGCCTAGTTCATCCAGTTCATTAATAACGTCTTGATTATGAACGATTCGTCCTAAAACATATACTTGTCGTTTTGGATGTTCAAAAGCGATTTTTTTAACTAATTCAATCGCCCGAACGACACCGTGACAATAGCCTAATGGCTTACTGATGAAAACATTCATATGTTTCATAATAGCATAAGTTAAAGAAAAACGTGTATAATTAGCAATGAGTTAAAAAGATGAGTTTTAAAAGATTTAATTTAAGTAATCAGATGCTAACAAGCTTAAATAGGCAAGGTTATGAACTACCTAGCCCGATTCAGGAAAAAGTTATTCCAAAAGCTTTAAAAGGCGCAAATATCGTTGCCCAAAGTGAGACGGGTAGTGGTAAAACACATAGTTTCTTAATTCCTATGCTTGAACAAATTGATTTTGAAAATCAAAACGTTCAGGCTTTAATTATTTCGCCTACACGTGAACTTGCTCGACAAACTTTTAATTTTTTAAATGCTTTTAATATCGAATTTCCCCTTTTAAAAACAAAGCTTTTTATTTCCGGTATAGAAAAAGATAAGACTTTTAGGAAGGGTAGTCTAGTCCCACATATTATTGTCGCAACACCAAATCGTCTGCAAACGATATTAGTTGGTGAAGATTTAATTAGCCTTCAGGACGTCAAAATGTTTATTCTTGATGAAGCTGATATGTTAATGGAGTTTGGTTATTTTAAAGAAATTGATTCCATTTTTCAATTATTTAAAAAAGCTTTACAAGTTATGGTTTTTTCCGCAACTTTTGCAGCGCATTTAAAAGTTCATTTAGAAAAATATGTTGGTGCAAACTTTTCAATTGAAGTTAGCGAACAAAAAACAGCCGCCTTAGTTAAACATTACGCCCTTGATATTAAACATCAAGATCCTTTTAAAATGATTTTAACTTTTATTAAACAATATCGACCTTATTTATTAATTATTTTTGCTAATTTAAAAGAAGAAGTTGATAACATTAGTCGATATTTAAGTGAAAATAATTTAAAACACATTAAAATTCATGGTGATTTAAAAGCTCGCCAAAGAAAAGCTAGTTATAAAAAAATCTTAAGTGATGAATACCCAATTATTGTTGCAAGTGATTTAGCAGCGCGTGGTTTAGATATTGATAACATTAGTGAAGTTTTAAATTACAATTTACCAAATGATTTAACTTACTACTTTCACCGAGCTGGACGGACTGGGCGATTTTTTAGTGAAGGTAAATGTTTTAGTTTTTATAACGTCGACACTTTAAAACAAATTGAGCAACTAGAAAAACAAAATATAAATTTTACTTTTTTAGAAATCAAAAATGATGAGTTTGTTATTAAAAAAGTTGATAAAGAGGAAAAAATATCAAAACAAGAAGACACTGAATATATCAAAAAGATTAAAAAGGTTGTTATAGAAACAAAAGGAAAAAAAGTACGACCTAATTATAAAAAGAAAATGAGACATTCGATTAAAAAGGTGACAAAAAAGTATCAACAAAATATTAAAAAAAGACAAAAAAGAGAGGAAAAAAGAAAATGAGTAAATTAATTATTGGCTCGCACGTTTCAATGTCAGCACCTAAATATTATTTAGGTAGTGTTGAGGAGGCCTTATCATATGGGGCAAATACGTTAATGATTTATACTGGCGCGCCACAAAATGCGATTCGTAAACCGGTGAGTGAATTAAATATTGAAGAAGGGAGAAAATTACTTCTTGAACACGGAATTGATGAAAATAAAATTGTCGTCCACGCTCCATATATTATTAATATCGGTAATAAATTAAATCCACCAACTTATGAATCTTCAAAAGATTTTTTAGTTCAAGAATTAAAACGTGTTGCAGCGTTTGGACTTAGTATTTTAGTTCTTCATCCAGGTAGTCATTTAAAAAATGGAATTGAAATCGGCCTAACTTCAATCGTTGAGGCTTTAGATGAAGTTTTTTCTCGCGATGGCACAGATGTTAAGATTGCCCTAGAAACAATGGCAGGAAAAGGTAGTGAAGTTGGTAGTCGTTTTGAAGAAATTCAATATATTATTGAACATACCAAATATCCTCATCGCCTCGGTGTTTGTTTAGATACTTGTCATATTTCTGATGCTGGCTATAACGTTCATGATATCGAAGGTATTTTAAAAACCTTTGATGAAACTATTGGTCTAGATAAACTTCTTGTTCTTCATATTAACGATTCAAAAAACGAACGCGGCGCACGTAAAGATCGTCACGCTAATATTGGATATGGTGAAGTCGGTTTTGAAACGACGCATGCTTATATCAAACACCCTTTATTAATGCATGTCCCCAAAATTTTAGAAACACCTTATATTAATGGTAAACCGCCTTATAAAATTGAAATTGAAATGCTTAAAAGCGGTCAATTCAAAGAAGGTTGGGTTGAAAAATTTGATAATTAGTAATCTTTTTCGATTTCTTTAATTAATATCTCATAGGCTTCATCTTCAGAAACAGTTTTAATAACTTGTCCCTTTTTAAATAAAACCCATTTGTTTTTGCCGCCTGCTAAACCGTAGTCAGCATCTTTTGCTTCGCCTGGTCCGTTTACAACACAGCCCATCACTGCAACTTTTAAGGCTAAATTACGTTTTTCTAAATAAGTTAGAACTTTTTTAGCCATTTTAACGACATCAACTTCAGTTCGTCCACACGTCGGACAAGAAATAATTGTTGGATAGTTAGGATATAAATTTAAATCATGCAATAAACGTTTGGCCGCAATAATTTCTTCTTTTGGTTCATCACTTAGTGAAATGCGAATCGTATCGCCAATACCTTCACTTAAAAGCGGTGCTAGGCCGGCTACAGAGCGGATTAAACCGATATCCTTAGGTCCGGCTTCAGTTATCCCTAAATGTAAGGGGTAGGGGAAAATATCTTTTGCGAGTCGATATGCTTCAATTGTCGATAAAACGTCCGATCCTTTTAAAGATACAACAATCTCATAAAAATTGAAGTTTTCTAAAATCGCAATTTGTTTTTTAGCTGAATGAAGAAGTTTTTCGCTAAGACTAACGCCTTCTAAACTCGCACTTTCTTTGTCTAAAGAACCAAAATTAACACCAACTCGAATTGGAACTTTGTACTTTTTACAAAGTTGAACGATTTCTTTGATTTTATTTGGATCACTAATATTACCAGGATTAAGGCGAATTTTATCCGCTCCGTTTTCAAGAGCTAAAAGCGCCAACTTATAATCAAAATGAATATCAGCAACAATTGGGATAATCGTTTGTTTTTTAATTTCTTTTAAAGCATAAGCATCATCTTGATCTAAAATTGAAACGCGCATTAAAGAAGCTCCTAATAAAGCGGCTTCGTTAATTTGCTTAACGACTTCTTTTATTTTTGAAGTTTTTATATTACACATCGACTGAATTAAAACTTTATTTTGTCCACCAAGAGGGACACCGGCAATGTTAAGTTGTTTTGTTTTAATTCGTGGAAGCATAATTACATATAATTATAACATTAGATATATTTTAATAGAAATCTTTATTTTCTTATGGTATTATTGATTAGCAAAATGAGAAGAGGTAGATTAAATGCGCGACAATTTTATATTAAGATGTACGGAATGTAATGAAGAAAATTATCTAGCTGATAAAAACAAAAAAACAAAACCAGAACGTTTAGAAAAAAAGAAATATTGCTCACGTTGTAATAAACATACTCTCCATCGTGAGAAAAAATAAATAGGTTTTTAATTAAATGTTTATTCATTCGATTTTTGGCGAAGGCCATAGTTGTAATAGTTTTCTTTTAGTAGATAAAAAAACCTCAAAAGCAATTATTATTGATCCAGGTTTAAACGGGCAAAAGATTTTATCTTTTTTAGAAGAAAATCAAATAGAAGTTGAAAATATATTATTAACACATGGTCACTTTGACCATATTGAAGAAGTTCCCCTTATTTTAGAACAATTTCCTCAAGCTAAAGTTTATTTACATGAATTAGAAAAAGAATTTTTGCTAGATTCAAAACTTAATTGTTCGGCTTTTGTTCATTTTAGTCATAAAGTCGAAATTAATATCGACCCAGTTTTAATTTCAAAGGGTGAAAAAATAAAGTTTGGTCAACATATAATTAAAATTAAACATACGCCGTTTCATACTCGAGGTAGTGTGAGTTACTACATAGAAGATATAAACGCATTATTTGGTGGTGATACTTTATTTAAAGGCGCGATCGGAAGAAGCGACTTACCAACTGGTGATCCATTTTTAGTTTATAAAAGCCTTAGTAAAATAAGAGCGCTTCCTCCAGAAACTGTTATTTATCCAGGACACGGACCTTTAACAACAATAGAAGACGAAGCAAAAAACAACGTTTTTTTACTAAGTAAAGTTGGAATTTAAGACGCAAATTTGCTAAAATAAAGAGTTGATAGGAGAGAAAAAGTATGATTAACGTTACAGAATTAAGACCAGGTAATTACTTTATTGATGAAGGCGTTTTATATTTAGTTCTTGATATTTTACTTAATAAAACAGCGATGCGAAAAATGGTTGCAAAAATTAAAGCCAAGAATTTAAGAACGGGTGCTATTTTAGATTTATCACGCAATAGTGGCTATTTAGTTGAACCAGTGCGTTTAGATAAAAAGAAGATGACATATTTGTACGATACAGATAATACACTCGTTTTTATGGATCAAGTTACATTTGATCAAATCGAATTAGAAAAAGACAAAATGGTATGGGAAAGAAATTTTCTTGTAAGTAATGCTGAAATTGAAATTTTAGCTTACGAAGATGAAATTTTAGGTTTATCACTTCCACCAAAAGTTGCCTTAGAAATTATTGAATGTGAACCAGCTGTTCGTGGTGATACAGTTAATAAGGCAATGAAAGATGCTATTTTAGAAACAGGCTTAAAATTACGTGTCCCGCTTTTTATTGAAAGTGGTGAGACGATTTTAGTTAGAACTGATAACGGCCAATACGACGGTCGTGCTTAGGAAAGGGGAAATATTATGCCAACATGGTCATGGATTATGTTAATTATCTTAGCCCTCATCGGCGGGCTCGTCGGAGGATTTTTTGGCTCCCGTTGGTTGTTTAAAAGAGAGCTTGAAAAAAACCCACCAATTAATGAAAATATGATTCGCGCAATGTTTACTTCAATGGGTCGAAAACCTAGTGAAGCACAAATTCGTGCAGTCATGAACAACATGAAAAAACACCAATAAGATGTTTAAACAAAGCTAAAGAAGGAGTGCGAATATGCACTTCTTTTTTTATTAACTTTCTCCTTAAAAAATTAACCTTCAATTAAAAATATCTTTTACTTTTGTCAATGAAAAATATCGATAGCATCTAAGTTTTTTATTAACATTGACTCTTATATAGAAGTTGTGCACAATAGTAAAAACTACTAATAATATACTAATTTATTACTAATTATTTCATCCATTTAACAGTTGGTTCTTCATTATTTTTAAGACGAGTGATGTTTTCTTTATGACGAATAAAAATTAAAACCGCCATTAATAAAACGATGAGTGCATATTCCCAAGAGGGGATAAAAAGTAGGTCTTTACCCCACATTAAAAGAGCGCTGGCGTCAGCGTTAAATAAACTTAAAAAGAACATAAACCAAGCTGCAAGAGTAATACTTACAGCACTAACTAAAGATGATAAAGAAACGATTTTTTTCCACTTTAAAACAGCAAAGAAAATTAAGCCAAGAAGTGTAACAAACCAGCTAGTAGTAATTATAAAACCAGCAACAGTTGAAACAGCTTTCCCGCCTTTAAATTTTGCGTAGACTGGGTAACAATGACCAAGCGTTGCACCAAAAGAAGCTAAATAATAAAAGAGGATTCCGTTTTGATAAAGGGAAAAATAAGTTTCAAGTTTTGTTATTTTAATAAGAAAAAAGACAAGCCATAAAGCAATAATACTTTTAATAACGTCAACAATCATAACAATTAAGCCAATTTTTATTCCCCAAATACGACCAGCGTTCGTTCCGCCAGCGTTTTTTGAGCCAAAATCACGAGGGTCTTGTTTGAATAAAACTTTGCCAAGAATTATTGCTGTTGGAAAAGCACCAATAAAATATCCAATTATTATTGATCCTAATGCTACACCTATATTATAAATAATATCCATCTTTTTTCTTGTCTTTAATGCTTAATATTATATATAAGTATTGTAGCAAAGGGAAATTATTTTGCTATAATACAAGGTTGTAATGACAAAAATAAAAAAACAAACAAAGAAAATAACCGAGGTAAAGAAAGTGACAAAGAGCAATTACACAGCAAAAGACATTGACTTACTCGAAGGTTTAAGTGGCGTTCGCAAACGTCCAGCAATGTATATTGGTTCGACTAATTTATACGGACTTCATCACTTAGTATGGGAAGTTGTTGATAATGGAATTGATGAAGCTTTATCAGGATATGGAAGTCGAATTACAATTATTATTCATAAAGACGGTTCGCTTTCTGTTCAAGACGAAGGACGAGGAATTCCGGTTGATCTTCATGCAAAAGCTAAAGTACCAGCTGTTCAACTAATTTTTTCAACACTTCATTCAGGTGGTAAATTTTCAAGTGCAGTTTATAAAACAAGTGCTGGCCTTCACGGTGTTGGCGCAGCAGTGACAAATGCCTTAAGTGAATATTTAGACGTAACAGTTTATCGTGATCAAACAATATACCATCTTCGATTCGAAGATGGAGGCAAACTCGTTACTCCCTTAGAAGAATTAGGAAAAACGACAAAACATGGAACGTTAGTTCGTTTTAAACCTGATTCAAAAATTTTTCCAAGTGTCGAATTTAAATGGGAAACAATATATAACCGTTTACAAGAAAACGCTTTTTTAATGAAACGCGTTCGCTTCATACTTAAGGATGAAAGAAGTGATCTTTCTCATGAATTTTATTATCCTAACGGGATTAGAGAATACGTTGCAACCTTAACAGAAAACAAAAAAGCAATTGGGCCTATTTTGTTTTTTGAAGATGAAGTTAATGAAATTAAAATTGAATGTGCTCTTCAATATTGTCAAGACGATTATAACGAATCAATTTACTCTTATGCTAATAACGTTCGAACAATTGAAGGTGGTACACATGAGACCGGTTTCCGTTTAGGTCTTACAAGAGTAATTAATGATTTCGTTAGTGAACATAACTTACTTAAAGGCAAGGCAAAACTTGAGGGTAGTGATATTCGCGAAGGCTTAACTGCAATTATATCCTTAAGAATTGCTGAAGAATTAAATCAATTTGAAGGTCAAACAAAAACAAAACTTGGCACACCAATTGCTACTCCAGCGATGAATAACTTTATTTATAGTAAGCTTGCTTACTATTTAAACGAAAATAAGGAATATGCAGTTAATTTAATTAAGAAAATTAGTGATGCGCGAGACGCTCGTCTTGCTGCTAGAAAAGCTAAAGAAGAAGCTAGAAAAACAAAAAAAGTTAAAAATGAGCTCATAATAAGTGACAAATTAACACCTGCTCAATCGAAGGAGTATGGATTAAATGAACTTTTTATTGTTGAAGGTGAATCTGCTGGTGGTACGGCAAGAAAAGGTCGAGACCGTGTTCATCAAGCTATTTTACCACTTCGTGGTAAGCCGCTTAATACTGATAATGTGACGATGGAAAGAATGTTAAAAAACGAAGAATTTGCAACAATTATTTCCTCAATTGGTGCTGGAGTTGGTAGCCATTTTGACTTAGAAGATGCTAAATATGGCAAAATAATTATCATGACTGACGCTGATACTGATGGTGCGCATATTCAAACATTATTATTAACATTTTTCTATCACTATATGCGTCCTCTTATCGTTAAGGGCAAAGTTTTTGTTGCTGTTCCGCCTTTATATCGAGTTTATAAAGAGGCAAATAAGAAGCTCACATATCGGTATGCTTGGAATGATAAAGATTTAGAAAAAGCAAAAAAAGAAATAGGTGCTGGTTATAAAATTTCACGTTATAAAGGGCTTGGAGAAATGGATGCAGAACAGCTTTGGGAAACGACAATGAATCCAAAAACAAGGCAACTAATTCGCGTCAAAATTATTGATCCTTTAATCGTTGAAAATCGTGTTAGTGTTTTAATGGGAAAAGACGCTTCAAGGCGACGTAAATGGGTTGAAGAAAATGTTGACTTTTCACTTGAAGATACTTTTTTAGAGGAAATTAGATAATGGCAAAAAAAGTAGTAAAAAAAGTTGAAAAAAAGGTAGAAATCGATAAAAAACCCGCGTTTCGCGAGAAAATTTCAAATCGTCCGCTTGAAGAAGTAATGGGCGAGAGGTATGCTTCTTATGCAAAATATGTTATTCAGGACCGAGCTATTCCTGATGTTCGTGATGGTTTAAAACCTGTCCAAAGAAGAATTATATATTCGATGTATGAATCTGGAAATACATCTTCAAAAGCAATGCGAAAATGTGCTCATACAGTTGGGGCTGTGATGGGGAAATATCACCCTCATGGCGACACGTCAATTTATGATGCTTTAACACGGATGTCGCAAGATTGGAAAGTTCGTGTTCCCTTAATTGATTTTCAAGGAAATAACGGTAGTATTGACGGTGACGTGGCTGCAGCATATCGCTATACTGAATCGCGTCTAAGTGAAATTGCTGAAGAGTTAACACGTGATTTAGAAAAGAAAACAGTTGATTTTAATTTAACGTTTGATGATAGTGATTTTGAGCCAAGTGTTTTACCAGCACGTTTTCCAAATCTTCTTGTCAATGGTAGTGAAGGTATTGCAGTGGCCCTAGCTACAGAAATTCCTCCACATAACTTAAATGAAGTTATTGATGCTGTTATTTATCGTTTAACACACGTTCGAACAACGATTGATGATTTAATGCAGTTTATTAAAGGACCTGATTTTCCTACTGGTGGTGAAATTTTCGTTAGTGATGGCCTTAAAAATATATATGAAACAGGACGCGGGCGTATTGAAGTTGTCGCTAAAACTGAGATTATTAATGAGAAAGATAAAAAACAACTTATTTTTACAGAAATACCATATAAGACAGTTAAAATTTCTTTAGTATACGAATTAGATAAAATTCGTCATAGTAAAGCAATTGATGGACTCATTGAAGTACGTGATGAATCAGACCGTAACGGTTTAAGAATTGTTGTTGACTTAAAAAAAGACGCTAAGCCTGATGTCATTCTTGCTTATATTTTTAATAAAACACAATTAAAAAGTTCGTATTCTTCAAATATGGTAGCAATCGTTAATGGTAGACCAAAAACACTTAATCTTTTGCAAATGATTGATGCCTACATCGAACATCAAGTTGACGTCATAACTAGACGGTCGCAATTTGATTTGGCTAAAAGCCAAAGACGTCTTCATATTGTTGATGGTTTAATTAAGGCTATTTCAATTGTTGATCAAATTGTTGCGACAATTAGATCTTCAAAAGATAAAGCTAATGCGAAAGAAAACTTACAAAAAAAATATGAATTTAGTGAAGAGCAAAGTGAAGCAATTGTCATGCTCCAACTTTATAAATTATCAAATACTGATATTTCGACATTAGTTAAAGAAAAAGCATCTTTAGAAAAATCAATTACGACTTTAGAAGGTATTTTAAGTGATCGGAAAAAATTAGATCGTGTTTTAATTAGAGATTTAAAAGAAATTGCTGCAAAATACGGCACACCAAGAAGAACACAAATCGTTGAAAAAGATATTAATTTGACGATTGATAAAAGAGATTTAATTGCAAAAGAAGAAGTAATTATTACTGTCACTCGTGATGGTTATATTAAACGTTCAACGATTAAATCATATCGGGGAAGTGGACTTGCTTCGATGCCAGGTCTTAAAGAAGACGATATACTTGTATATCGTGGCCAAGCAATGACGACCGATTTTATGCTTGTTTTTACGAATCTTGGAAATTATTTATACATCCCGATTCACGAAATAATTGATACTAAATGGCGTGAAGAAGGTAAGCATATTAGTTACTTAATTTCACTAGAAAATAAAGAAAAAATAATTTGTGCTTTTGCCGTTCAAAAGTTCCGTGATGATTTATATTTAATGCTCGTTAGTAAAAAAGGGCAAATTAAGCGTGTCGCCTTAGATCAATTCGTCGTTGTTCGTTATGCTCGACCAATTTTAGCGATGAAATTATTAAAAGATGACGAATTAGTCGATGTTGTTTTAACAAATGGTAATAATAACGTTTTAGTTTTAACATCTTCTGGTGGCTCACTTTTAATTAATGAAAATGAAGTTAGTACAGCGAGTTTAAGATCAGGTGGAGTTAAAGTCGTTAGTGAACTTAAAAAAGATTTAATTGTTAAATTATTAACGTTTGATTTAGAAGAAAAAGCTAAGATAGCTTTATTAACACATGCTGGCCATGTTCGGATTTATGATTATTTAAATACGCCTATATCTTCAAGACTAAGCAAAGCCACGCCTATTTATCCTTGTTTTAAAAATGATCTTCATCGTTTAATTTACGCCGTAAAGATTAAACCTAGTGATAAAGAAATTAATTTACAAGTCCAGGCTAATAATAAGCAAGTTACAACGATAACGATTGATGATTTTTATATTACACCACGAAACCGTTATGCTCGGGCTAATGTAACATTACCAAGACGTTCCCATTTAAACATCGTTTTTCGAGAAGATGATATTTTAATTGATAAAAAAATCGTTGCTTTAAAGCCACCTTTAAAAGAAGAAGAAATCAAAGTTGAAAACTTAAAAGAGGCGAAGAAAAAAGATTACGAGCAAATTTCTATTTTCGAAGACGATGAAAATAAATAGTGAGAGTTATAAAGATTCATTTTTCACTCAATTTTAAGTAAAATATAAATATGAATAAAAACTTTATACCTTTTTGTGTAGCAAAAAGTATTTACGACCTTCCTCTTACTTTTTATCATAAACATCATATTAAAACCGTTTTTGTTGATTTAGATAACACACTTGATGCTTATAATAAATTAAATCCCTCATCTCGAGCAATTAATTTAGTTAATAACTTTAAGAAAGAAAAAATAAATGTTATTATTGTATCAAATAATAAATTAAGTAGGGTTCGTCCTTATGCGAGTAAATTAGATGTTCCTTTTCTTAACTCGTTAAGAAAGCCACTTTTATACAAAATGCGGCGCTTTCTAAAAAAAGAAAAGATTAAGATTGATGAAGCAATTTTAATTGGCGATCAACTAATTACTGATATTTTATTTGCTAATCGTTTGAAAATGAAAAACGTCCTTGTCGCAAAACTTGTTAAAGAAGATCAATGGACAACTAAAATTAATCGCCTTTTTGATAAAAGAAGATATAAAAAATTACAAAAACAACAATTATTAGTTAGTTGGGAGGAAAAATAGTGGCTAAGTTAAACATTATTCGTCGTTGTTATTCTTGCGGTGTTGTCTTACAAAGCAGAGACACAAAAAAAGAAGGTTATGTTGAAAATGAAATGCTTGTTGATTTATCAAAAAGTGTTTTGTTTTGTGCAAGTTGCTTTCATAGTGAAAAATATAATCTTTCACCAAGGGAAGCTAGTTTAAATCCTGAGTTTTTTACACTAATTGCTGATGCCCAAGCAACTGATGCTTTAATTGTTTATGTTATTAATTTATTTTCTTTTGAAGCCGGCTTTATTCGTGTTTTTAATGAGTGGCTCAAAGGTCTTGATATTTTAGTTATTGCAAATAAACGCGAAATCATGCCTGAATCTTCGACTGATGAACATTTAAAAGAATATGTTAGTCATCGTCTTCGTGTTGAAAAACTAAAGGTTTTAGACGTCGTCTTACTTAGTACTGTCGAAAATTATAATATGCGAGAGTTTATTGATAAAATTAGAATTTTACGTAAAAGAAGAGACGTCTATATTATTGGCCAAAAACATTCTGGCAAAACGACAATTATGGAATATTTTCTCAAAGAATATAAAAACTTAAGTAGTATTAATATTACTACTCAAAATTACCCAGGGACAAAAATGCAAGTGATGCGCATCCCAATTGATCGAACGACAGCAATTTATGATACACCTGGTCTAGGTAATGATAACTCAATCTTAGAAAAAGTTGAGCGTAGTGTAGCGCGCTTACTTGAACCAACAAAAAGAATTGAAAAACGAACGATTAGTATTAATGAAGATCAAACAATCTTAGTTGGGGGTCTTGCGCGTTTAGAACTTGTTGAAGGTGAAAGAACGATGATTGAAAATTATTTCCCTAGTACTGTGCAATTAAGAAAACTTATTTCTAATGAACCGAATAAGTTTTTTCTTCGTAATTTAGAAAAAGGAAACGTTAAACCAATTTCTAAAAATTTAGTTTCTTTACGTGATTTTGATATTTACGATATACATATTGATGAAGAAGGGCCACGTGATTTAGGTATCCACGGATTAGGGTGGTTTACTTTTATCGGTCAAAAACAAACTTTAAGATTATATGTGCCTAAAGGTGTCTCTTTTTATACGACTCGTTCAAAAGTAAAATATGGTGAAAAATAAGTTAGTGTTAAAAAGGCAAGCACAATGGAAAACTTAGTTCTTTTTGGGGGTTCTTTTGACCCTATCCATCTTGGTCATTTACGCATTGCTAGTGCAGCAAGCTTTCTTTTAAATGCTGATGTCGTTTTTATACCAAGTAAAAACCCACGTTGGAAAGATCCGGCCGTAAATATTAGACATCGACTTAATATGCTTCGATTAGCTATTAATCAAAAAGGAGTGTCGGGCTCAATTATTTCTGATTTTGAAGTTAAATCTGATACTGATGTTAATTATACAATTGATACGATTCGACATTTTCTTAAAAAGTTTCCGCATAAAAAGTTTTATCTTTTAATCGGCACTGATCAAGTTAATAAATTTCATCAGTGGCGAGAACCAAAACAAATTAGTCATCTTGTTCAAATTATTTATGTAAGTCGTCCGGGCTTTAGTGTTAATTTAGAAAACGTCACAAAATATAAAATGGAAAAACTTGATTTTGAAGAAAGTGGTGAAGTAGCAAGTAAAGATATTCGTCAATTAAAATCACTTGATGTACCTTCATCTGTTTTGGATTATATTGAAAAACATCATTTATATTTTTTAGATAAATTAAAAAACGTTTTGCCACTTAAAAGATATGAACATAGTCTTTCTGTTGCTAAGCTAGCTAGAAGGATCGCTTTTCATAATCGTCTTAGTTTAGAAAGCAAAGCTTATATTGCTGGTTTACTCCATGATTTAGCTAAAGGAAAAAGTAAAGAAGAGTTAGTAAGTATTATGGAAAAAGAATATCCAAATTATTTACATCTACCTCCCTTTGCTTATCATCAATTTGTTGGGGTATATTTAGCAAAAGATCTTTTTAATATTGAAGATGAAGAAATCTTAGAAGCAATCAAGTTTCATGCGACGGGGAAAAAAGAAATGTCGGTCTTAGGTAAAATTATTTATAGTGCAGATAAAATTGATCCGCTTCGTCAATTTAAATCAGGTAACTTAATTAAAAAATGTTACCGAGATTGTCAAGAAGGATTTTTAACTGTCTTAAAAGCAAACAAAGAATATTTATTAAGTGTTCATAAAGATATTAATAACGAACTAACAAAAGCTTGTATGGATTATTATTTAACGAAAGGGGATTAGTTTGGAACTAGACAAAACAACAAAAGCTATTTTAACTTTACTTGAACAAACAAAAGGAGAAGACATTGAATTAATTAATGTCTCGGAGTTAACGCCCTTTAGCGAATACTACCTTTTAGTAACAGCAAGTAACATTCGCCAAATGAATGCAATTAAAGAAACAGTCTTAAAAAAATTAAAAGAACTCGAAGCGAATTTACACCATGTTGAAGGTCGTGAAGAAAGCGGTTGGGTTTTAATTGACGCCCATCATTTGATTGTGAACATTTTTACAAAAGAAGAACGTGAACGAATTAGCTTAGAAGAAATTTTTAAGCGTCGTAATTAAATATACTTATAAATTTTTTTGTTTTGTTATACCCATCAATAAATATTTTTTGATTGTAGTAATAAATTAAGTAAAATCCCAAAAAGACTAATTTACGGAAATATGGCTAACTTCGCATAATCTCTATTATGTAAACCAATAACCGTATTATATACACTTTATCGATACTTTTTAGTCTTTTAACCTTTTTACTGAAAAGACAATATTCTTGCAAATAGTGAGTTATCCACAATTATCGATACTTAATAAACTACTAAAAAACTACTAATTATTATTATCACTTCTTGGATAAAAACACTACGTATCTTTTTTAAGACGCTTCATTTATAATAAAACTGATGAAAAAATGTTGTGCTTGTTGTGGAGAATTTTCTCTTGAAAGTAATCTTGATGGCGCGATTTGTCTTTTTTGCGGATGGGTCAAAGATCGCCAACAAGAGGAAAATATTCACTTAAAAAATGGTCGAAATAAATTATCGCTTGCTGAGGCTAGATATATTTATTTTAGCCATCGTAAAGATCGCAGCGTCTTTTAAGTTATATATTTAGCAACTCATATTTTTTATATTAGGGACTTTTTTAAAATACGTTTTTTAGAAAGTATGTCGTTAAGTCAATTAGTCTAATAAGACATTCCACCACAAAACAAAATAACTACTTGAAACTTAAAACGGTATACTTTGCAGTCTTCGTCCTAACTTTAGCTTATGGATTTAAATTATCAAATGTTTCTAAATCTAGGATTTCTAAAAATTGATTAACATTAACATTATTATCAGGATGTACGTGGCCGAAAACGTTAACCTTATTAAATTAAGTGGTTAACATAATATTTTAGTGGTAACCAAAATAAATTCTTTGTTCAGTTACATCACGATATTAATCAAATGTATCTTAAACGACTTTAAGTTTATTAATTAAATATTTCAATAAGTGGTTCACCAATATGATTTGGCGTTTTTTCTAAATTAAAGTTATGTAAGATTGTTGCACCAATAACGGCAAAGGTTTCTTTTTCTTCTAAGGTGCGTCCGTTTTTAAAAGCTTTTGAATACATTAATAGAGGTACTTTTTCTCTTGTGTGGTCAGTTCCGTGATGAGTTGGATCATTTCCATGATCAGCTGTCACCATAACTAAATCGTCTTCATTAATGACTTCTAAAAGTTCGCCAAGTTGAACGTCAAATTCTTCTAAGGCTTTAGCATATCCTTTTGGGTTACGGCGATGACCGTACTCACTATCAAATTCAACAAGGTTAACATAAACTAATCCAGTTAGTGGATTTGTTTTAGCGACATTAATTGTTTTTTCCATACCGTCTTTATTAGAAACGGTTTTTTCAAACTCTGTCACACCGCGCGTATTAAAGATATCGTTAATTTTACCAATCGCATAAACGCTAAAGTTGTTTTCTTTTAAAATATCCATCGTCGTCGTATCACTAGGCGAAACGGCTAGATCGTGACGATTTGGTGTTCTTTTAAAGTTCGTTTTGTTCGTACCAACATACGGACGCGCAATAACGCGACCTACAAAATATTCAGGCTTCATTGTTATTTCGCGAGCAATATCGCAAGCACGATATAATTCATCTAAACCAGTTACTTCTTCATGCGCGGCAATTTGCAAAACGCTATCAGCCGAAGTATAAACAATTAAAGAATTTTCTTGCATTTGTTGTTCACCAAGTTCAACTAATATTTCTGTTCCACTTGCAGCTTTATTACCAATTACTTTATAACCTGTTTTTTCTTCAAGTTCTTTAATTAAAGATAAAGGAAAGCCAGTCTCGGTAAATGTTTGAAAAGGTGTTGTTGTTTTAATCCCCATCATTTCCCAATGTCCTGTCATTGTATCTTTACCAGCACTCGTTTCTCTTAAGCGTAAACTATAAGCTTGTGGGTGCTTAACAATACTTGTACCAACAATAGGAGCTAAATCGCCTAAGCCAAGTGAATTCATAACGGGAACATGAAGACCGCCGACAGCAATTGAAGTATTAACAAGTGTATTTGCACCTTCATCATTAAATAATTTAGCATCAGGCATTTCGCCAATTCCAACTGAATCGATGACGATGACAAATATTCTTTTGAATTTTTTCATATTTACTCCTTTTATTACATAAAAAATTGTATATTATTTGCGTTTGATATACAAATCATACGCGTCTTTAATACGTTTTGATGAGACGTGTGTATATATTTCGGTTGTTGAAATATTTTGATGACCAAGCATTTCTTGAATCGCTCTAAGTTCTGCTCCATGATCATATAAATGCGTAGCAAAGCTATGTCGTAATGTATGCGGCGAAACATCTTTAGAAATACCGGCGTCTAAAGCATATTTTTTTATTTGTAAGAAAAAATATTGACGTGATAAAGGTTTGCCATAACGATTTAAAAAAATGTATTTAGTATTTTTACCTGGATTTTTACTTCTTCCTTCTTCAATATATTTGGCTAAATATTCTAAAGCAAATTCACCAATAGGGACACGTCTTTCTTTATTACCCTTACCAACAACACTCACGAGTCCATGAACATAATTAATGTGGCCACGCTCTAAAGCTAAAAGTTCACTCACTCGTAAACCAGAAGAATACATAACTTCAAGCATCGCACGATCTCTTAAACCTTCGGGTTTTTCTAAATCAGGCATCTCAAATAAAAATTCTACTTCTTCTTCGGTTAAAGTATGTGGTAATTTTCTAAGTGGTCGAGGACCACTAATTTTTGGAACCGACTCACTAAAAAGTTGTTCTTTTTCTAAAAAACGATAAAAATGTTTAGTTGAGGAAAGTCTTCTTAATATTGTTGCTGTCGCCATTTTATTTTTACTTTGGATTTTAATAAAGTCAGTTAAATCACTAATAAATAAATCTTTTGTTGTTTTACGATCATTAAAAACTTTAAAAAATTGTTTAAAATCTTGTTGGTAAGCATTAATTGTTTCTTTACTTACGCCTTTTTCAACAATTAAATATTGAAAAAATAAATCAATCGCATCGTTAATTAGCATCTTTTTTATCCTTTATATCCCGAGCCCTAACTAAAAGAGGTTTCTTTAGTTTTCTATTCAATTCATTAATAAGTAATTTTGTAACATTTTCTTCTTCATGTTTTTGATAATCATAAAAAGTCATTTGCACGACTAAATCACGTGGATCAATTAAGTTTTGAAGTGTCACGCCGACTAAACGAATTAATTGGCCTTTAAAATGTTTTTCAAATAAAAACAGCGCTTTATCAAAAATAAAGGCGTAATCATTTGTTGGTTCTTTAAAAGTTATCGAGCGAGTAATTGATTTAAATTCGCTATCTTTAATAACAATTTGCACGGTTGAACCAATTTTTCTTTGTCTTTGAGCTCGCTCGCTTACTTCTTTAGCTAAATATGAAAACATTTCCTTAATTTCAAAATAATCATCTGTATCGTTCATAAATGTTGAACTATTACCAATTGATTTGGGATCACTTGGTTCAACTTCGACTTCATCACTACCATAACCATTAACCCAATCTTTAATAACGTAATAAAATTTACCAAGTAAATACTCAAGTTTAGGATCATCATTATTAACGCGCTTTGCTAAATCACCAATCGTATGTATTCCTAAGCTTTTTAATCGTGGCGAAGTTTTGCGCCCAATTCCATAAAACTTTTCAATCGCAAGCGGATAAAGCATTTTTTTAATATCCCGTCGACGAATGACAGTTAAACCCATCGGCTTATGATAGTTTGATGCCATCTTAGCTAGAAACTTTGTCGGAGCAACGCCAATTGAACAACTTAAACCAGTTTTAACTAATAAGTCATTTTGCATTGTTTTTAAAAACTCAATTTTGTTTTCGACATCTTTTAGTGTTTCGCTCATATCAACAAAACATTCATCAACCGAAGCAATTTCAACAATCTTACTATATTGCTTAACAAAATTAAAAAACTCTTGTGATAAAAGGCGATAATATTTAAAATCAACCGGCAAAATAATTAAAGACGGACAAAGTTTACGTGCTTGAAAAATTGGCATTGCTGAATGAATGCCGTATTTTCTTGCTTCATAAGAAGCTGTTGAAACAATACCTTTACGGCCAGATCCTCCGACAACAAGAGGTTTATTTTTTAGTTTTGGATTACGAATTTCTTCGGCCGAAGCAAAAAAAGCATTTAAATCAAGATGAACAATAATTTTTGCCATAAGTTAATTATAAAGAAAAAGGAAAGGTATATCAATTATTATGTTAACCAAATTATCTTTTATTTTATAATATCTTTAATTTTTGCTAAAACTTGTTCAGGTAACAAATTAAATAAAGCTAGTTGTTCTTTAATTTTTCCGTGGGAAACAAATTGATCTTTAACACCAAAAGAATAAATTTTGCCGCAATATGATAAATCGCTTAGTTTACTTTTTAAAAAGGTAATAAAGCCGTTTTCACTTGCGTAGGCATCATAAAGTAAAATATTTTCATAATGTAATAATGTTTTTAATAAGTCTTCATCAATAGGTTTTAAATATAAAGCGTTAATTAAAGTTACATCAAGATTTTTATCGATAATAAGTTGCTTTAATTCTCTTAATAATTGACCAACAGCAATGATAGCAAGTTTTTTTGTCTTAGCTTTTAGTTCAACAATCCACTTACCTAAGGTAAGTTCTTTCGTTTTAATAATATGATTTTTTGCTAAATAATCACGAGGATAGCGAATAAAAAAGGGCCCATGCTCTTTTAATGACTCACTTAATAAGGCTTTTGCTTCTTCATCACTTGATGGCATTGTTAAAACGACATTAGGTGTATTAATTAAAAAGGCTTCATCATATATGCCTTGATGTGTTTCGCCGTCTGCACCAACAAGTCCAGCTCGATCAACTAAAAAGGTAACATTTAAATCCATTCGTGCTAAATCATGAATAACTTGATCAAAAGCTCTTTGTAAAAAAGTTGAATAAACCGAAACAATTGGGTGGCGACCACTTAAGGCAAAGCCACTAGCTAAAGATAAGGCATGACCTTCGCTAATACCAACATCAAAAGTTCGTTTTGGGTATTTATCAAAGATAACTTCTAAACCGCTACCTTTAGTCGTTGCTGGGGAGATAATAATTAAGTCTTCGCGTTTTGACATTAATTCATCTAATAAATCGCTAAATAAATGTGACCAAGATAAAAGCTCGGGATGTAAATTTTTGGGTTTACCAGTTTCGATATTAAAAGGCGTAACGCCGTGCCAATAACCGATTTGATCATCTTCAGCAAGTTTATAACCCATTCCTTTAATTGTTTCAACATGTATAACGACTGATTTAGTCGTTCTTTTCGCGCGCCTAAAAGCATTTTCAAGTGCTTTAATATTATGGCCATCAATTGGACCTAAATATTGAAAGCCCATATCATCAAAATAAGTTGAAGGAACAAGAAGTTGCTTAATAAAACGTTTTATTTTTGAAGTACATTTATATAAAAATCGGCCAAAACGCGTTTTAAACATTAAGTCGTGATACCATCTTTTCATTTTTGTATAACCAGCGCCAGTTGAAAGGGAGGCAAAAAACTTTGACATCCCGCCTGTTGGACGCGAAATAGCCATTTCATTATCGTTTAAAATAATAATCACTTTATTATGTAAATGTGAGATATTGTTAAGGGCCTCAAAAGCTAAACCATTAACAATTGAGGCATCACCAATAACAGCGACAACATCATATTTTTCGCCCTTTAAATCACGATCAATTGCAAAGCCATGCGCCGCACTTAAAGAAGTTGAGCTATGCCCGGCTTCAAAACAATCAAACGCTGATTCACATCTTCTTTGATAGCCAGAAACACCATCTTTTGTTCTTAATTTATCAAGACTTCGGCCTGTTAATATTTTATGTGTATATGTCTGATGACCAACGTCAAAAAGAAGTTTATCAAAAGAAAAATCAAAACTACGATGTAAGGCAATCGTTAATTCAACAACACCTAAATTAGATGAAAGATGTCCACCAAATTCAGATGTTTTTAAAATAATTTCTTCGCGAATTGAACTAGCTAAATATTCTAAACTTAAATAATTTAAATCTTTAAGAAAAGAAGGGTTTTGAATGTCTTCTAACCTTACTTTAGTAATTGTTTTTCTTTCTTTTCTGCTCATACTAATTAAATACTAAATATCTACTAAAGAAAAATAATTGAATTTATTCAACTTTAATAATATCTTTAATTTTTTCCTCTGCTTCTTTTAAGGCTTTTTCAAGTTCAAGGATAATTTTTTGTCCTTCTTCATATAAAGCTAAACTTTGCTCTAAAGGTAATGTTTTGCTTTCAATTGTTGTGACAATTTCTTCTAAGCGAAGTAACATTTTTTCAAAATTAAGTGCGCTATCTTTACTCATTATTTTTCTTCTCTTTCTTTTTTACTTCTAAATTAATTATACCATCTTTTACTCTAGCGACGACGTCTTGATAAAGACTAACATCATCAACTGAAGAAATGACTTTTTGTTCTTCGTTTTCTAAAATCGCATATCCTCTTTGTAAAACATTAAATGGTGATAAGGCATGAAGTGTTTTCTTTAAAACATTAAGCTCGTGTTTAAAAGATAAAAAGTAATTTTCGAAAGCGAGATGAAGTCTTTTCTTTTGCTCTTTTAATTCATCTAATTTTACTTCATAAAGCGTATCGGGTTTTAAGAAAAATGGCCGATCTTTTAAAAGTGCAAATTTTTCTTTTAAGAAAAGTACTTTTTGTCTTAAAGCATTATTCATCCGTGTTAATGATATATTTAATGTTTCATAAATTTCTTTTTGATCAGGAGTTGCAATTTCGGCAGCACCTGTTGGCGTAGAAACACGTTGATCACTAATAAAGTCAACGAGCGTAAAATCAACTTCATGGCCAATCGCAGCAATAAGAGGGGCTCTAGAAGTAACTAGTGCACGAACAAGACTTTCATCATTAAAGGCATGAAGGTCCTCGCTTGAGCCTCCACCACGCCCGATGATAAGTGTTGATAAATCATACTTTTGTGATAAAGTAAACGCTCGAATTAAATCTTTTGGGGCTTCTGTGCCTTGAACAAGACTTGGAAAAAAATATATTTGACAAATTGGATAACGACGACGAATATTTTTTACCATATCTTCTAAGGCGGCGCTACTTGGTGCACTGATGATGCCAATTGCTTTAGGGAAAGCAGGTATTTTTCTTTTTCGGCTTTCTTCAAATAATCCTTCATCTTTAAGTTTTTGCTTTAGGGCTTCAAGTTCAATTAACAAAGCACCTTTACCAAAAAGTTCCATCTCGTCAACGACAAGTTGATAAGTACCTCGAACTAAATAAACATCAATATAGCCACTAATTAAAACTTCATCACCATTTTGAATTGGATCTTTAACTTTATATTTATTAGGATTAAAAACAACTGCGTTAATTGAACTTTTATTATCTTTTAGGGTGAAATAGTAATGACCATTACCGTGTTCAACAAAATTAGAAATTTCGCCTTTAACTTTTACATATCGTAAAATTGGGTCACTTTTTAAAAGTGTTTTAATATGTGTATTTAAAAGCGAGACAGTTAAAAGATTACTCATAAAACATTATCCAAAAGCGCATTAATATATTTATATTCATCTTTATCTAAGTAAAGTTTTGCTAAGCGCACAGCAACATCGATGACAACTTTTTTATCAACATCACCAACATAACGATAATGACTTACTGATAAAAGTAAGATTGCTTGAGCAAGACGATTAAGACGAGCAAATGTCCAAGAAGTCATTTTTGTTTCTAATAAAGAAACAATTTGATGATGATTTTTAATTGCTTTAATGACAACTTCTTTAATATATATATCTATATCTTCAAATGGTGTTGCGACTGAGTTTTCTAAAAGTTCATAAACATCAATACTTTCATCTAAAGTTAAACGCGTTAAATAATCATAAAGAACTGCCACGACTTGTCTTTGCGATTGATTACGACTTATTCGCTTACTACTCATTAATAATAGCTCCTTGACTTTTACTAAGTTTAATAACGAGGAAATAATAATAAATGGCAATTCCTAACGCTCCTAAAATAACAACATGCGTGGCAATTGAAAACGTAAAAGCACTACTAAAAGCTAATGGATAAATAAAAAACGTTAGAGCAAAATCTAAAACATATAAACTTGTGCCAATAAGTAAAAAGACTAATTTACCTAACCGAGCAAAATAACCTAGTGCTGCAAATAAAGCGCCAGTTATAAGAGCAAATATAAAAATAAGGAGTTTTTTTAATACATCACTTAATGAAGTTCCATTAATAAGATTATTTAAAAAGATGTTAATTGATAAGGCCATACCAAGACCACTATCAGTTCGTAAAACACTAATTAAAATAGCAATTAAAGAAACTACGCCAGCCCAAAGCAAAAAAAGAGCGGTTTTTTGAAACCTTAAGACCGCTTTATTATGTTGTTCAACATAATTTATTTCTTTTTTTGTTTTAGCCATAAACTTTATTCAATTGCAACAACTTTAACATTAATGTTAAAAGGTACCATTTCTGTCATTAAAAGAAGAGCGTTAGCAACTTCTTCTTGAATTTTTAAACATACTTCTTCGACATTGACACCAGCTTTAATAATGACATCAATACGAAAATCAACTAAGCCATTATTTCGTAAAATAATTTGAATCGGACGATGAAGAGTAAAAAGACGACCTTTACTTTGAGAAACACTTGCACCTTTAACGCGATTTGTTGCCGTGCTAGCAATGTTTTCAAAAACACGACGTGAAATACCCATCGCTCCATAATTATTATAATTTTCAATATATACATAATCTGCCATAAGTGTCTTCTCCTTATCTTGCTTTTATTTTAGTCTTTTTTTGCTACTTTCTCAACTAAACTAGCTAAACGCTTCGCGGTAAACTTAAAATGCTTAATAACATCATTCATTGGTGCGCTGACACCAAATTGATCAACACCCATAACTGTCTCGGCAAAACGATGCCAGCCAAACGTTGATAACATTTCAACCGCTACGACTTTATCTTTACTAACACCAATTGTATTATTTTGGTATCTTGATGTTTGTTTTAAAAATAAATTCATTGAAGGCATTGAAACGACACGCACATCAATATGTTTTTCAAGTAATAAGGCTTGAGCTTCAAGGGCTAAATCTACTTCACTACCAGTTGCAATAATTGTTGCCATCAACTCTTTTACTTCTTTTGAAATAATATAAGCACCTTTAGCAACTAAATGTCGATCTGAATTTGCTTGTTCTTTTAATCCTTGACGCGACAAAATTAAAGCTGTCGGCGTTTCTTTAGATTCTAAAGCAATCGTCCACGCACCATACGTTTCAGTATAATCACATGGGCGAAGAACATTTAAATTAGGAATTGATCTTAATGTTGCAAGTTGTTCAATTGGTTGATGAGTTAAGCCATCTTCTCCAAGAAGTGGACTATCATGTGAAAATAAATAAATAGCAGGTAAATGCGAATAAGCCGCTGCACGAACACCAGATTTTAAATAATCGCTAAAAATTAAAAAAGAGCCAGCATATGTAACTAATCCGCCATGAAGTAACATCCCGTTTTGAATTTTTGCCATCGCAAATTCACGAACACCAAAATTAAGATTGCGGCCCCCTCGATTTAAAGGTGAAAAATTAGTGCCACTATTAATTTTTGTCATCACACTACTAGCTACGTCGGCTGATCCGCCCATAATAAAAGGAACTTGTTCATGGAGTTCATTTAAAATAAGACCACTAGCACTGCGTGTAGCAAGTGACTTACCAACTTCTGGTTTAACATATTCTTTTACTAAATATTTATTTACATCTCGATTAGATGCATCTAAAAATACTTCGTAGTCTTTTTGATGTTTATTAGCATAAACTTTTAAATTGTCTTGCCAAGCTTTATAAGCAAACTCACCCCGAGCAACAAAAGTTTGCCTAAAAAGTTCATAAACTTCTTCGGCCACACTAAACTCAGGATAATTATGCTTTAAAAAGGCTTTTGTTTTTTCACCATCTTCTTTTCCTAAAGGACTACCATGAACTTTTGCAGTCCCTTGTAAAGGGGACCCATAACCAATTACCGTACTTACAATAATTAAGGTTGGATAATCTTTAGATTTTTTTGCTTTTTTAATTGCGCGATTTATTGCACCTAAATTATTTCCGTCTTTAACTTTAATAACGTTCCAATTTGAAGCTAAAAATCTTAATTCAACGTTTTCCGAAAAAGATAAATCCAAATCACCATCAAGCGTAATATTATTAGCATCATAAAAAACAATTAACTTATTAAGTCTTTGATGACCGGCTAAAGAAATTGCTTCTTGTGATAAACCTTCGCTAAGGCAACCATCACCAACTAAGCAATAAGTATAATGATTAACTAATTCATGTCCTTCTTCATATTGAGCTTGAACGGCTTGTTCAGCTAAAGCCATCCCAACAGCTTGAGCAAGTCCTTGAGCTAATGGTCCTGTCGTCGCATCAACACCATCACTATATCCGTATTCAGGATGTCCTGGTGTTTTTGAACCTAATTGACGAAAGTTTTTTAAATCATCTAAAGAAAGATCATAGCCTGCTAAATGAAGAATGGCATATAACATACTACTACCATGTCCGGCACTTAAAACAAAACGGTCTCGATTAATCCACTTCGGTTCTTTTGGATTAGAAATGAGATGATTTTTATATAATGTATAAACAATTGGCGCAGCTCCTAAAGCAATACCAGGATGACCACTTTTAGCGTTATTTGTCATATCAATTGGTAAAACACGAAGTGTATTTAAGGCTAATTTATTCGAGGCTACTTTAACTTTTTTTGACATTTATTTTTCTCCTTTTTTTATTTTAAGATGCAATTCTTCAATTTGTTCTTCATCAATTTGACTAGGCGCACCTGTTAATGGACAAGTTGCTTTAAGTGTTTTTGGAAAAGCAATAACGTCGCGAATACTATCGCTTTTACTTAAAATCATTGCTAAACGATCTAAGCCAAAAGCAATTCCTCCATGAGGAGGTGTACCATATTCAAAAGCTTCCAAGAAGAAACCAAACTTACGTTTAATTTGTTCGTCATTTAAACCTAAAATTGAAAAGATTTCTTTTTGTAAATCTTGTGAGTGGATTCTAATTGAGCCGCCTCCTGCTTCATAGCCATTAATAACGATGTCATAAGCAGAAGATAAAACAGCGCTTGGGTTTTCTTTTAAAAGATGAATCGTTTCTTCACTTGGCGAGGTAAAGGGATGATGAGTTGAAGTTAAGTGTCCTTCTTCAGTTAAAGCAAAAAGAGGAAAATCAATAACCCATAAAAGCGAATGTTCATTTTCATTAATTAATTTTAATTTTTTTGCATATTGACTTCTTAAGGCACCTAAAGCAAAACAAACATTTTCATGATTATTACTTGAGGCAATAATAACTAAGTCATTTTCTTTTAGATGCAATTTTGTAAATAGCTCTTTTTGTAAATCATCATTAAAAAACTTGATAAGTGAACTATCTAATTTTTGATTAATTACTTTAAAAACATAAAAATTATTTAAACGGAATTTTTTTGCTTCTAAATTAAGTTCATCAACTACTTTTCTTGAAGTTAAGTTCGCTTGATTATTAATAACGATTGCCTTAGCATATTTATTATTTTGAAAAGTTTCAAAAGAAGATTGTTTAACTAAGTCAGTTAAATCATGGAGTTTAATTTCAAATCTTAAATCTGGTTTATCACTACCATAAGTGTTAATGGCTTCAAAATATGTTAATTTTTTAAGCGGTAAATGTACTTTGTACCCTAAAACTTTTAAATAAACATCAGCAATCATTTCTTCAACTAAAGATAAAAGTTGCTCGCGGTTAATAAAGCTCATTTCTAAGTCAATTTGCGTAAAATCAGGTTGACGGTCAGCACGTAAATCTTCATCACGAAAACAACGAGCAATTTGATAATATCTTTCTAAACCCGCGACCATAAGTAATTGTTTAAATAATTGTGGAGATTGAGGCAAAGCATAGAAACTTCCTGGATGTAGGCGTGAAGGTACAACATAGTCGCGTGCTCCTTCAGGCGTCGAAAGAGTTAAAATTGGTGTTTCAACTTCGATAAAATGTCTTTCATCTAAAAACTCACGAACGGCTTTTAAAATAAGAGCTCTTGTTTTAAGTTTTTCAAGCATCACAGGGCGTCTTAAATCTAAATAACGATATTTAAGACGAATGTCTTCTAAAGCATCCGTTTCATTATCAATAATCAAAGGCGTTGTTTTCGCCTTATTTAATACTTTAATTAAAGAAGCTTCAACTTCAATTTCGCCAGTTTTTAATTTTTTATTAGCTACATCTTTTTTCTTCACTACACCTTCAACATAAATAACATATTCATTACGAACATCACTTACTTCGAGACTTTCAGGAATAAAAATTTGAATAATGCCACTAGCGTCACGTAAATCAAGAAATTGTAAATGACCTAAATTACGTTTTTTACTAACCCAACCAACGAGCTTAACGTGACGATTAACGTCTTTAAGTGATAAATCCGTGTTAAAACAAGTTCTTTCCATAAATTATCCTTCTCTCATACTTGAAAAAAAGAGCGAACGTATAACTTGTTTGGCGTCTTGACGATTAACGACCATTTGCTCTTCGGTTTTCATATTTTTAATTGTTAATGTATTATTTTTTAATTCATCTTCGCCAATAAAAATTAAAAACCGAGCATCTCTTTTTTTAGCTTTTTGAATTAAAGTTTTTAAAGGTTTTTTCTCATGATACATATCATAAGAATACCCACCTTGTTTACGTAATTCCATTAAGACGTCATAAACGTCTTCGATTTTAACATCGCCAACGGGAATTAAATAAAAAAGAACGAAAGAATTATAATCTTCTTCATTATCATCTTCTTCAATTTCTTTTAAAACTTCAACGAGGCGATCAACACCAAAAGAAAGACCGACTCCAGGTAAATCAGGGCCGCCTAATTCTTTAACTAAATGGGAGTAATGACCGCCCGCTCCTAATGCACCAAGTGTTTTACCTTCATCACTATAATAATGATATTCAAAAACAATTTCGGAATAATAATCAAGCCCTCGCACGAGTGTTTGATCAATTTCAAAAGGAATATCGCTTTGATCAAGTAGTTTTGTAACTTCATTAAATCTTTCGCGTGAGGCAAGTGATAAATAGTCGTGAATTTTAGGTGCTTTTTTAATAATTTCTTGATCACTTGGTATCTTACAATCTAAAATCCTCAGTGGATTTGTTTGAAGTCTTTCATTGCAATCATGACACATTTTATGAATATGTTTTTGGAAATATTCACTAATGATTTCACGATATTTATTTCGTGAATCATCATCTCCGAGTGTATTAATTTTTAAAATAACATTTTCAATACCAATAAAAGACAAGGCAGCATAACCATAAGTAATAACTTCCGCATCAATAAGTGGAGAATTAACACCAATTGATTCAACACCATATTGATAAAATTGACGATAACGACCAGCTTGTGGTCTTTCATAACGAAAAATTGGCCCGTGATAATGCACTTTAAAAGGTAAATCTATTAAGGCATGAATTTTATTATTAACGAATGTTCGAACAATACTTGCGGTAAATTCGGGTCTTAAAACTAAAAGGCGTTTACCTTTATCTTCAAAAGCATACATTTCTTTTCGCACAATATCGCTAGTTTCACCAACGCTCCGTTTATAAAGCTGAGCGTGCTCGATAATTGGCAAGGTCACTTCAGTAAAACAATAAAAATAACTAATACTATCTAACTTGTCAATTATTTCTTGGAACCTCGCGGTTTCTTTTGGTCCTAAATCACGTGTTCCTTTGACGACATTAATTTTCATATTTTACCTCCGTAAAAGGTCTTGATACATCTAATAATTATAGTTTAAAACAACTATAAATGTCAATTAAAGACAGACGGATAAATATGCTATTTATGAGGTTAATGAATAACGCGTGTTACTTCATAAACGCTGTTGACATTTAATAAAATATTAAAAATATCTAAAAGACGCTTAGCGTCACTTACAAAAATTGTTGCAGAAATTGTTGTTTTAAATGTTTGTGGATGAAGTTTAGCCGTAATTGTTGAAACGGAAACTTTATGGGCAGAAAAAGCTGACATAATATCAATAAGTAAATTAGGCCGATCGGCTGATTCAATTTTAATATCAACAGGATACGTTTCTAATAAATTATCTTCTTTCCAAAAAACATCAATTAAACGAGCTTTATCTTGAGCAATATTTGGACAATTAACACGATGGACAGTAATCCCTTTACCACGTGTGACAAAACCGACAATATCATCACCAGGAATAGGTGTGCAGCAAGTACCTAAATTAATCGCAACTTTACCAGCTCCTTTAACATAAACTGCACTCTTATCTTCGCTCTTTGTTGGCCCTGGTTTATCGAGCTTAAAAACGATTGGTTTACGTTTTATACGTAAATAGTTGATGACAGCCGCTGGAGTTGGGTTTTTATTAAACATTGCTAAAAACAAGTCATCAACTTCTTTAACATTATAATGATTTAAGACTTTATGGCTCGATAAAAGTTCCATCATTTCTTCTTCATTAACCCCGCGATCTTTAAAAGCATCAAGAGCTGATTGACGACCTTTTGCGACACGTTCATCTTTTAAAAGAGCAGCGGTTTTTTTCGCTAAAAACTTTTTAATATTTGAACGAGCTAAATTCGTATTTACAATTTTTAGCCAGCCTTCATTTGGTCCTTTTGACGATGAAGAAGTTCTAATTTCTACAACATCCCCTGTTTTTAAAATCGTGCTTAAAGAAACAAGTGAACCATTAACGAGTGCACCAATTGCGGATTCACCTACTTTTGTATGAACCCGATAAGCAAAATCAATTGGGGTTGAACCTTGTGGTAAGTCAATTACTTTACCTTTTGGGGTAAAAACATATACATTAGCTTCAAAAATGTCCTTAGCAAGCGACTCCATATATTCTTTTGCGCCTAAATCTTCTTCATTTGAAAGATTAACTAAATCACGAAACCAATGAAGTTTTTCTTCGATTTGTTTTTGTTCTTCTTTAGAAGAGTAATTAGTTCCTTCTTTATAACGCCAATGGGCAGCAATACCAGTTTCAGCAATTTCGTTCATTTGTTTTGTTCTAATTTGAATCTCGTAAATATTACCATCGCCAGAGACAATTGCTGTATGAAGAGATTGATACATATTAGCTTTAGGGACAGCAATGAAATCTTTAAAACGGCCTGGAATTGGTTTAAAAGTCGCATGAATAATGCCTAATGTTTCATAGCAATTAAGTTCATTTTCTGTAACAACTCTAATAGCTAAAACATCAAAAATATCATCAAAATTATATCCTTTTAAATATATTTTTTTATATAAAGAATAAATTGATTTGACACGTGATTCAATTTGAAAAGGAATATTATTTTCAAGTAAAATACCGGCAACACGTTTTTTCAAAGTATCGAGTGATTTTGTTCGATGCCTTGTTTTTTTATCAAGTAAGTTAGATATTGTTTCATATTTATCAGGTTCTAAATATTTTAAGGATAAATCTTCAAGTTCACTTTTTATCGTATTAATTCCAAGACGATGTGCGATTGGCGCGAAGACATTTAATGTTTCATTAGATAAAGCTTGTTGCCGATGAGGCGCAAGTGCGGCTAGTGTCCTCATATTATGAAGTCGATCAGCCAGTTTAATAATAATAACGCGGACATCACGAGCCATTCCTAAAAAGATTTTACGATGATCTTCTGCTTCAAAATCATCATCTTCACGATGTGATAATTTCATCCTTTGTAAACGTGTCAATGAATCAACAATTTTACAAACATCTTCGCCAAATAAATGATTAATTTCTTCTAAAGGTACATTAGTATCTTCAACAACATCATGTAAAAAACCGGCCACAATCGTTTCCGGTCCAACTTGTAAAGAAGCTAAAATATAGCACACTTCAAGAAGGTGATGAATATAGTCTTCACCCGATTTTCTTTTTTGCCCTTCATGATGTTTTTTAGCAAATTGATATGCTTTTTCAATTAACTCGCGCGATTCTTTATTATTTATATATGGGTAAAACAACTCTTCTAAATCTTCAAAAGTATGAAGAGGATAACCGCCGTTTACGAGTAGTTGTTTTTCTGACATTTCGATACCTATATTTGAATTATACCAATTATTATATGAATTTTAGATATTTAAAAGAAATAATTTTTAAGAAAATTAGTCCTAATTCGTAAAGTTTTACTAAAAACTAAGCAGAATTTGCAAAGTGCTTATTATTTATTATAAATAAAATACTTTACTAAATAGATGTTTAATTTTATAATTGTTATGTAATAGATAAGGAGGAAAATGAATTATAATGAAAAAAAGATTTATTCTATTACCTTTGTTACTATTCGTACTAGCGGGATGTGATCCAGTTGTTGATCCAACCGACAGTACATCCCCTTCACCATCGGAAACTGATCCGACAACAACGGTGGATCCAACTGATACATCAAGTGATCCAACATCAAGTGATCCAGTAGACGAAAGAACTGAATGGGAAAAATCTTTACCAGATGGATATAGCTCAATTGCTGAAATTCTTGCTGAAGGTGAAGAAGGCGACTATTTTGAAACAAGAGGACAAGTTACTTTCTTAAATGGTGGCCAAATCGTTATTCAAGACGGAGACAATAATGCGATTATGCTATATGAAGGTACTATGGCACAAACATTATCTGTTGGCGATGTTATTGACACCTATGGTAAGTTTGCGTTTAACGCTGACATGCCTCAGTTGGCTTACGATACTAGTACTTACATTGAAGTAGTAGACGAAGAGTGTGAGATTACGCCATTAGTTATTGAAGGTGTTGCCGATTATACTTCTAAATTAGCTGATTTTAAATATTTAGAAGGTGAAGGCCGCAAACAAGTTCTTGTAAAAGAAGTTATAACTTCTGCTTATGGCTCACCAAAAGCTAACATGTTCACTATCTCAACAGCAGACGGACAAAGCTTTAATGTCCTTGTTGGCTTTAGTATGATGCATAACGCTGCTGAAGAAAATCGTGTTGAAATCGGACCGTTAGTTGATTTAATAAATGCCAATGAAGGTGCCACCTTTGATTTATTAGGCGTTTACTATAACGCTAATGGTAAGGCAGATGGCTGGCAAATTGGTATTAGTACAATCGAAGCTCTTTTAAATGTACCTGATGATTTAGAAGAACCAGAACCAGATCCAGCTGATCCAGACGGAACTGCTTTAATTAACTTTGCAACTACTGCTCATAGAGTTTCACAAGACGAGAATTCTCAAGTTTGGAAAAGCCATGATGAAATTGTTACCTTAACAGTTTCAAAAGGTGAATCTACTACTAACGTAGCCGATTATTATAATCCTATTCGTATTTATAAATATCACCATGTAGAGTTTTCTGCCTTGCACAAAATTGAAGAAATCGTTATTACTGCAAATAGTGCAAAATACGCTTCGGACATGCTTGGTGATGCTTTAGCCGTTACTGGTGGAACAGTAGCCCTCGGTGATGATGGCGTAACTATTACGATTACTGCCGCTGCTGATGTTACAAGTGTTTCCTTTGCTAACGATAACGCACAAACACGTTGGAACGAAGTAGAAATTCATTACACTTTACCAGCGTAATTAAAAACAAAATTATTTAAAAATTAATTTTTACGGCCTAGAAAAAATTCTAGGTCGTTTTTTTATACTCTAATTATTCTTATAATTTAAAACACGAAACTCAACTGTATATTTACCGCGATACTCATTCATAATTATATGACCATACAAGTTAATAAATTCATATTTGCTTAATTCTTTTTTTGGTAAATAAAAACCAAGTATTTTAGCAGAATTATCTAATAAAACTGATAAATGCTTATCGTTAGATATATATGTTAAATTACTTGTATTAACATTTTCTAAAACAAATAAAGGGGCTTTGAACCCTTCACCAAATGGGGCGAACTTTCTTATTGCTTCGTAGTTAACAAAGTTAATGTCTTCTTTTTGTATCGTCAAAATCTTTTCATCACTTTCAATAAATTGATAAGTTTTTGCAAGATGAATAAAGTCTTTTTTGAAGTTTTCAAAGTCGCTTTTTTTAATTGAAACTCCTCCAGCAAAAATATGTCCACCATAAGTGAGTAAATATTTTTCAAGTGAACCAAAAGCTTTAATAACATTGAATCCTTCCTTTGAACGAATACTTCCTTTTAAAACATCTTTATCTAAATCATTACTCGTAAAGACGATTGTTGGCACTTGATATTCATTAACAAGGCGATTAGCAATTAAACCAATGAGTCCTTCTTTAATATCTAAGTTTAAAACAATGCCACTAACGTCTTCTTCTACAACTAAATTATCAACAATTTCTTTTGTCATCTTTTTACGTGATTCGTTTATTTCATCAATGTATCTAGCATATTGATGAATAAGACGGATGTCTTCACTAACAAAATATTTAACAAGACGATTAATTTTTGTTGTCTCATCAACACGGCCAATCGCATTAATACGCGGAGCAATTTCCATTGCAATAACTTTTTCATCAATTTCTTTATGACCAACAAGCGCTGTAATTTGAGGATATGTATTTTCATTTAAATACTTAATTGTAAGTCTTACAACATCGCGGTTATAAGAAACTAATGGCATCATATCAGAAATTGTTGAAATGCCTGCTAGAGAAAGTAAATAAGGATCTACTTCATCTAAAAGTGCGCATGATAAAATAAAGCTCATTAACCCTGCACTTGCAGCTATATCGCCTAGTTTAGACAAACTAGGATGCAAAATAGCATAAGCATCCGGCAAAGTATCTTGCACTTCATGATGATCGACGACAATCGTATCGATGTTATGTTCTTTAGCAAGTTTAATAGCGTCAAATGCACTAATCCCATTATCAACTAAAATAATTAAAGAATATCCGCCTTTAATAATATCTTCGACGCGATTAGTAGTTAAACCATAACCATCAAGATAACGCGAAGGAGCGTAATAACTTATTTTAGAATTAAGTTTTTCGAGTGTTTTTGTAATAATCGCTAAAGACATAATCCCATCACAATCATAATCACCATAAACAATTATTTTTTCTTTATTTTCAATAGCCTTAAATATCCGCTTTTTAATTTTATCGATATTTAAAAGTTTTTGATCAAAACGCACATCATTTAAAGAAAGCGGACGAGTTAAATAGGCAAAGTCATCTTTACTAAGTGCATAATAATTTAAAAGTTTATTTAAAAAAGTATTCATTATAAGAAAAAGGCTACAAATGTAGCCTTAACCAAACTTAATCGTTAATCCCAATGAAAATCGTTTCTTCGGGTTCACCAGAAGTCGTTTTCCGAGGCGTGCGTTTTTTCGTCTTTTCACGTTCAGGTAAACTAATTTTATCTTTAAGAGCAGTTAAACCTTTTTCAAACATCATCGATGATGGCCCTAAAAGCGTAACGATTAATAAAGTATTAAGTGCAACTCCTAATAAGTTTCCGGCAAAAATAATGCCAAAAGTAAACGGTCCAAAGCCAAAATAATTAATTGCCAAATAAGACATCATAATCGCGTAAATAAAAAGTGGACCGGCACTTAAAGCTACGCTTCTTAGCATAATTTCTTGACGGATTTCTTGACTTAAACGACGGGAGCGATCTTCTTTAATAAGTATTTTTTCTTTATCAAAATATAAAAGCGACATAAATAACGATAAGACCGCGACTAAAGGCACGACTAAACTAATAATCGGCGTCAGGCTAATGCGCGTAATAACGAAAAAGCCAAGGGTTAAAAGTGAACTCAAAGCGCTAATTGAAAACGCTCCTAAAGCACGTGACAGGCGATAACGGAAGGCAAGATAAATAGTTGCCGCCGCAACACCAGCAAGCGTTCCTAAAACAATGTATAAAGTCGAAGGCTGTGTAACAACGTTTTGCGAAAGTTTAATACTAACTCCTGCTTCACCACCTTCAAGTGAATTAATATAATTGTTTAATAAAACTTCAAATGTATCACTATCAATCAGAACACTACCAATAACAATTTCAGCATGAGCTTCAACATCATAATGTTTAGAAAAATTAATAATGTAATAGTTATATTTTGTTGTAATCGTTGTTTCAGCATCATAATCTTCACGACTTTCATGATCAATACTTTCGTATTTTAAAACTTCCCCATCAACAACGACAAATTGTAAAATTTCATCTTCTAAGTACTTCGTACTTTCAATAACTGGGCTATCACTTGTAATCGTAATATAAGCACGTTGAACTTCTTGATAAGTATTTTTTTGATTAAAAATAGAGCCATTAACAAGGCCAAAAATAAGCATCATAATAACTGAAACAAGGCCAACTGCTCCTGCGCCAATTGCGATTGGTTTTGCTTTTTTGGTAAAGTCTTTTTCTTGATATGGCCCAAAATACGTTTGTTTTTCTTCCTTAAGAAGATTTGGGACATGTTTTGCTTCGATATTAAAAACTTTATGATTATCTTGAAGGCTCGTTGTATTTGTTACAAGCCACATCATTACTCGTAAGACAATTAAATTAATTACTAATCCAACAACCCCGCCGATAACGAGCATTGTTGCGAAGCTTTTAACTAAAGCGCCACTAATTAAATAGCTTAAGACGCCAACAAAAACACTAACTAAGGCGAGGTCAACGTTAAATAAAACCATCGCTTTTGATGATTCAGTTTGGGCTTTTTTATAATTACGACCACGATAAACTTCTTCTTTAAATTTGTTAATTTGTAAAATACCACTTAATAAAGAAGAGCCAACAATAAGAATTAAAGCTAATAAAGCAGCGATATTAAATTCAGCCATAAACAAAATAAAAATGCCTAAACTAGCAAAAAATGTTATACCAATTGAAGTTATAACCGCTAAACTAGCTAGACGATAAAAGAAAACTAAAACGAGAGAGAGAACAACAAAAGCAATTAATGTGGCAATTAATGTTTTCGAAGTTGCTAAATTAATTGTTGCGCCATAATTTAATAAACTTTCAACATTAGCACTAATTGGTGTCGTAATAATATTTAGTACTTCGTATTCATAAGCTCCGGCATTAAATAAACTTTTAACATAGTTAGCTAAATTATTAGCTTGCTTAATTTTAGAAGTATCGTAATTTCCTTCTTCATCGGCAAAGCCACTTAAAAACTTAATTTCACTATCTTTAACTTCGCTATTTTCATAATAAATATTTTTTGAATTAAAAGAGGCAATAATGCGCCGAGCAATTTTAGGATCTTCTTGAGCCTTATCATAGTCTTCGCCTTCTTGCCAATTAGCCCATAAAAAGATATTAGCCTTTGAACCACTATCTTCTTCTGGTTCATCATTTGCTTTTTTTGGTAAGGGTTGTCTTGTTAAAATATCAGCATCTGGATCGATATCAACGTCTTTATCAACATCAAGAGCAGAATTTGCGGCATCAACTAATGTTTTAAAAGCACTCGGATCACTTAAAGGAATAATGACATAAGGCGCAATTCCTTCATAAACAATTCTTGCCTCGCTATCTTCAAAAACATCTTCATGCATTAAATGGACTGAGTGGTCTTGGGTTGAGATAGAAAAATCACCACCACTAAAACCTAGATAATTTTCTAAGTAATTGTATTCAGTATCGTTTTTAGCTGTTAAAGAGACGCGAACAAGGTCACTTCCTTCGGCTTCAATTTGGTAATTAGAGACGCCCCAACCTTTTAGGCGTTCATCCATTATTTGGGCAACTTTTAAAGAAGCTTTTTCATCTTCAATTTCTAATTCTACATCTTCTTTATCAAAAAGTTGGTAAACAAATTGTTTACCATCTCGATAATCTAAATTTTGTGAACCTTTTGTTAGGGTTGGGTTAATTCCAACACCAATCGCAATAAAAGTTGAAACAGCTAAGGTAATGTAAGCTATGAGTCGTCGCATATTTTTCCTCCGTAATGGTAAGATTTTTTCTTTTCTAAGCGCCTATATTTTAAATTAATACTTAATTTAGGCTTGCTTATATAACATACTACTTTTAATGTTAGAATGCAACGAGGAATTTTTTCCTCTGTCTTTTGTAAAAACACCGAAAGTCTTTTAAATTAGGAAATTAATTTAAAAAAGTTTCTTTTGATGATTTTTCTTTAAATGAGCATACGCCTTCTCACTCACCACCCGCCCTCGTGGTGTGCGATTTATTAAGCCGATTTGTAATAAATACGGTTCATAAACATCTTCTAAATTCATTATTTCTTCACCAATTGCACTAGCAACGGCTTCTAAACCAACCGGGCCGCCATGAAAACGTTCGATAATTGCTGTTAAATAACGAATATCAACATCATCTAGCCCCAAACAATCAACTTTTAAAGCATCTAACGCCTTAAGGGCATCTTCTTGTGAAATATCGTTTTTACGAGCGTAATTGGCAAAATCACGAACACGACGGAAAAGCCGATTCGCAATTCTTGGTGTTCCCCTACTTCTTTTAGCAATTAAACTAGTCGCTTTTTCACTAATTGGTGTCTTTAAAACACCAGACGTTCGCGTAATAATTCCTGCAATTTCTTTTTCATTATAAAAATTAATTTTTTCAACAATACCAAAACGACTTCTTAGTGGTGCACTTAAATCACCAGCACGTGTCGTTGCGCCAATTAAAGTAAAAGGTGCTAGTGTTAAGTTAATTGTTTTAGAAGATCCATCTCGCGGCAATAAAATCGAAAGTTGAAAATCTTCCATCGCACTATATAAAACTTCTTCGACAACACGGGGAAGACGATGAATTTCATCAATAAATAAAATATCGCCAGGTTCTAAATCAGCTAAAATAGCTGCTAAGTCGCCCGTTCTTTCAATTGATGGACCATTAATAACACGTATTTTGCCTTTCATTTCATTAGCAATAACGTAGGCTAGTGTCGTTTTACCTAAACCTGGTGGACCATAAATTAAAACATGATCAAGTGTTTCTCCACGATGAAGAGCTGCACCCATAAAAACACGAAGATTACTTTTTAAAGATTCTTGGCCGATATATTCATTTAAATATTGGGGCCTTAAACTTATTTCAACTTCTTCTTCAAGGGCGTTTTTTTTCGCATCTAATAATCGCTCACTCATACTTTTTTAAGTTTTTTTAAGGCTAGACGAAGAATCTCTTCGTTTGTTGCTTCTTTTTCATTAATTGTCGCTAAAACATTTTCAATTTCTTTTACGCGGTAACCTAAACCTTTAAGTGCATCTTTAACTTCGTCGTATTGATTAGGATTACCACTAGGAATTCCTGTTAATTGTCCTTTTAAATCTAAAATAATTTGACTCGCAGCTTTAGCACCAATACCAGGTAATTTTTTTAAAAATGTAATGTTATTTGCAGCAATGGCGGCCATTAAATTTTCAGCAGTCGTTGCCGACATTGCTCCTAGAGCCGTTCTTGGACCAATACCTTTGACAGTAATTAAAGATAAAAAAGCTTCTTTTTCAAATTCACTTGCAAAGCCAACTAAATATTGTTCATCTTCACGCACGACTTGATGTAAATAAATTTTAACATTTTGACCAACTTCATAAGCTTCGATATGTGGAGTATAAACTAAATAACCCATCATCCCAACTTCAATGACGAGGTAATCTTTATGTAATGAAACAATTTGTCCTTTGAAATAATAATACATACTACTAATGATATATAAAGATAAAAGATACAATTATCATCAAAATTGCTAAAGCACTTAATAGGGCTGGCAAAGTATTAATGGTTTTTTCTTTTTCTTTCACGGTTATAACATTATAAGTTTATCTTAAAAGATAAAGAAAATAAAGAAAAACTGCTCGTTCTTATTTATTTTTTATCGCGTTGATATTTTTTAGGACGGGCTACACTTCTTAATTTATGTAAATTAATTCGATGAAGGCGTTGTATTTTTTTCTTACTTTCTTTAGTAATTTTCTTTTTTAATAAAAAATCATCGAGTTCTTTATATGTAAAACCAAAATCATCTTCATCATTTTGTAAAGGCGATAAACCGGCCGAGGGCACTTTATTAATAATTTGATCAGGCAAACCTAAAAGCTTTGCCGCTTCATATACTTCACTTTTTAAAAGATGAAAAATCGGCATGATGTCTGCTGCTCCATCACCGTGCTTAGTAAAATAGCCAACATATCTTTCACTAGCGTTATCTGTTCCTAAAACTAAAGCTTGATGAACTTGTGCATAGGCATATAAAGTAACCATTCGTAAACGCACTTTAACATTTTGTAAAGATGCTTCTACAAACTTGTTATTATCAAAATTATAAGATTTTATTAATTCATCATATGCGTGACTTAAATCAATAACTTGATATGCAACATTTAATTTTTCACATAAAGCAATTGCAAGTTTAGCGTCTTCTTCTAATGAATGAATAGGCAAAATATAAGCAAGAACATTTTGTTCGCCAACAGCATTTTTAGCTAAAGCTAAAACAAGAGCAGAGTCAATTCCTCCGCTAACGCCTAAAACGTATTTTTGTAATTTGCTTTTTACTAAATACTTTTGTAAATAGTTTTCAATTTCTTTTAGATAGTTTTCTAGTTTCATACTTTTATTCTATGTATTCAAACTCAAAATCGCAAAGAAAAACTGTATCGCCTGTTTTAGCGCCGGCTAATTGTAATTTTTCTTCCACACCAATTTTTCTTAAATAACTTAACAATTTCAATAAGCCTTGATCAGTTGATAAATTAATTAAATTATAAGTTCTTTCGACTCTTTCGCCTTCAATACGAAAAACACCTTCTTTAAGACGAACGATTGAAAAAATATCTTCATAGTCTTTCGTCGCATCATAAATACGAACTTTTTCAATTTCACCTTCTTTTGAAACAATCGGAAAAGAAGGCGTTTCTTTTAATAAATCAGCGCACGCGTAAAGCAACTCTTTAATTCCTTCGTTTGTTAAGGCACTTAACGGATACACTTTTTGCTTTAATTTCTTTTCAAGTTTAAGGCGTTTTTCTTCACTACCGCTTTCGTCCATTTTACTCGCACATATAATCGTTGGTCGTTTTGTTAAATTGTAACCATATTTTTCTAATTCACTATTAATTACTAAATAATCATTATACGGATCACGATCACTTGCCATATCAATTAAATGAACTAAAACGCGGCATCTTTCAATATGTCTTAAAAACGTTAAACCAAGCCCTTTCCCTAAATGTGCATTTTCAATTAAACCTGGTAAATCCGCCATAACAAACGATTCATCTTCACTAACACTAACAACACCTAAATTAGGCGATAGAGTCGTAAAAGGATAATGGTCAATTTGTGGGTTTGCATTCGAAACAACACTTAAAAGTGTTGATTTACCAGCATTTGGAAAACCAACGAGGCCAACATCAGCAAGTAATTTTAATTCTAAAATAATTTCTTTATCTTCGCCAGGAAGGCCATTTTCAGCTACTTTTGGTGCACGATTACGCGAGCTTTTAAAAGCGGCATTTCCTCGTCCACCGCGTCCACCTTTAGCAACAACAAAAGTACTTCCTTCTTCATTTAAATCAAAAAGAAAACTTTTATTCTTTGCTTCGTAAACAATTGTACCAACTGGAACTTTAATAACGACATCTTTTGCACTACGTCCATATTGATTTTTATTCGCACCATTTTGACCATTTTCACCGCGAATAATTTTCCTACGATATAAATGAAATAAAGTATTAAAATCAGTTGAGGCTTCAAAAATGATTGAAGCGCCACGTCCTCCATTGCCACCAGCCGGACCACCACGAGGAATATATTTTTCACGTAAAAAAGCGATAACACCATCGCCACCTTTACCAGAAACAACATTTAATTTAATGCGATCTACAAACATATTTTTTAAAAATAATAATTTTTATTATTTCTTTTGATTTTAAAAACATCTTTAAAAAAGATGACACTACTACGGAAGGCACTAACTTTACTATCTTCATCATTTTCCCAAATAACAGGAAATTGTTTAACTTTTAAATTATTTAATTTAGCGATGTATAAATATTCAACATCAAAAGCAAAACCATTAATAATTTGTTTTTCGGCCATCTTTTTGGCATACTCGGTTTTAATAGCTTTAAAACCACATTGTGTATCTTTATAACGAAACTTAAAAGTTGTATTAACAATAACTCGGCATGAGCGACCAATAAAACGTCTTAATAAACCTTGTTTTTTTGCTAAGACGCTTTCTTTTAAATGACGTGAGCCCACAAAAAAATCAATATCGTTTTCTTCTGCTATTAAATAATCAAAAGCACTTAGATGCGTTGAAAGATCAGCGTCCATATAAACAACATAATCACCACTTGCTTGTTCGATGCCAAATTTTACTGCTCCGCCTTTACCGCGATTAAGATCATAACCTAAAGGTAAGACGTGAGGTATTTTTAAATTTTGAAAAATTTCTTTCGTATTATCTTTTGAACCATCATTAACAAGAATAATTTCATAAGAAAGTTTTTTGTCTTCTAAAAAGGGAATAATGTGGTTGTTTAAATTATCGACGATTTTGTTTCCTTCGTTGTAACACGGAATAACAATTGAGAGTTTTTTAAATTTCATAATTTTATTTTATCTTTTTTTTACAAAAAAGACCACATTTGTGGCCTTTTATTTTGTCTTTACTAATTTATGCTTCAAGAGCGTAAACGCTTACGCGTGTTTTGTTTTTGCCAAGGCGTTCATATTTTACAACACCATCAATCGTTGCAAAAATTGTATCATCGCCTCCACGCATTGTATTTTTACCAGGATAAATCTTTGTTCCTCTTTGACGATAAATAATCGAACCTGCTGTCGCATATTGGCCATCGCCTTTTTTTGCACCTAAACGTTTCGATTGTGAATCACGACCGTTTTTTGTTGAACCAACACCTTTTTTCGAAGCAAAGAATTGTAAATTTAATTTATATAACATTTTATTCACTTTCCTTTCTAATAATTTTAATATTTTGTGGATAAGAGTGAGCAATTGTTTTTAATTGCGTAAGCATTGTTTCTAAGATGATTTGATCTTTAAGACTAATGCTTTCACTCGCTTTAATTTTCACATATCCAGAATCTTTAACTTGAATTTGAATCATTTCTTGATTTGGCGTCAAGGCGTTAAGACCACCAAAGGTAATTGCCGAGACAGCGCTACAAACGAGATCTTTACCAGGTTCACCGCTATAGGCATGACCTTTAACTTCAAGAAACGTCATTTTTTCATTAACTTGTGAATACGTGACTTTGATCATAATTAACCGTTAATCGTTTCAATAACTAAACAAGTATACGGTTGACGATGACCCATTGTTTTACGAACGTTTTTCTTTCTCTTATATTTGAAGATGCGTAATTTTTTACTTAAACCTTGTTTAACGACTTTAGCTACTACAGTTGCATCTTTCAGATAAGGAGTGCCGACTTTAGCTTTTTTATCGCTAATTAATAAAACCTTATCAAATGTATAAGAAGAATCGACGTCCGCTTTTAATTTTTCAACATAAATTGTTTGGCCAACCTCAACTTTGAGTTGTTTTCCGCCAGTTTCAATAATTGCGTACATAGTTCCCTCCTCTTTATTCACTTATGACTCGCTATAAAGGTCAATCATCATTGATTCGTTAATTACCTTTTCTAGGCGGTTGAAGCTCGTGAGGCGACAACGTATGCTATTATAAACACATTTATAAGTTTTGACAACCTTTTTTAACTATTGTTAACTAGATTTTTATTATAAATGTGAAAACTTTGTTTTATAGTAATTTATTTTCAAGGAAAGAATAATAAGAATCAGCACTAATTATTAAATGATCTTTAAGCTTAATTTTTAGTTTTAATGCTTCGTCTTTTATAACTATTGTTGAAATTATATCTTCATCGCTTGGGTAAGCCTCGCCACCAGGATGGTTATGAACAATAACAAAAGAAAAACATTTATGAGATAGTAGTTCAGCAAAAACTTCACCCATTGAAAGAGGAAAATAATGTGCTGTCCCTTTATACATTTTTATTTCTTTAATAATTTCGCCTCGTGTATTTAATAATAAAAGAATAAATTGCTCTTGAAATTTGTCATAAAAGTATTCACGATATTTTAAAAATAATTCATGTGGCGTTAGACGACAACTTTTCTTATTTAGGCGATCTTCTTCAAAACGCGAAAACAAAGTAAAAACAGCCCCGATTCGTAAAGAAGAAATTTGATTAAGACCAGGGATTTCTTTCATTTGTTCAAGGTTGAGGTTTTTTAAAAGGTGAAGGCTTTTAGCTTTAATAAGTAATTGGGTCGCGACATCTAAAGCATTGTGCCCTTTGACACCTTGACCAATAATAATCGCTAAAAGTTCAATGTTTGTTAAAGCCTCAAGACCATAAAGTAAAGCCTTTTCTCGCGGCCTTTCATTTATCGGTAAATCTTTAATTCGTGGCAATCACTATTTCCATTCAAACTTAAAGCCGCCAGGTAATGTTGTTGAACCTTTTTCTGACATAAATAGACGATAAACAATAACAGCGACAATCGCAATTGCAGCAATCGCCATCACTGCCGTTAGGGTAATTACTTCACCAGTAATAATCTTTTTTGTTTCAAATTCATTAAGTAAGCGCAAATTCATAAATCATCCTCCTACTTATATATAGGAAGTTTTTTATAAAAAATGACGCCAACGTGTTATTTTAATAATTTGATTTTTTCTAAAACGGCTTTTAAAAGATCTTTATTTTTCTCAGCTTTTTCTTTTTCTAAAGCAATTTTTTCTTGAGGTGCTTTTAAAAGAAAACTTTTATTTTCTAACATTGAAGATGAACGAGCTAATTCTTTTTCTAAAAACTCCTTTTCCTTTTTAAGACTAATTAGTAGTTGCTCTTTATCAATTTCTTCCACTAAGGCTAAAGTAAAAGAATCATAAAAGAAAAGTGTTGCACTCGTTTCATTAGCTAAATTTTCTTCTAAGACAATTTCTTTAGCAAAGGAAAAACGTTGCAAATATTTATTAAAATGAGGAAATAAAGGGGTTTTTGCTTCAATTTTGATAATAACTGGGGCATTTGGTGGTAATTGTTTTTTTGTTTTATAATGACGAATATCTTGAATGCTTAAATATAAATCACTAATGAGTTGAGATGTTTTTTTCTTTATCATAAATTTCTCAACTTTTGGATATTCTTCAAGCATTATGGAGTTAAAGTGGTGTGGTAAATATTTATATAACTCTTCAGCAATAAACGGTGTAAATGGTGCGATCATAATTAAAATATTTTTAATCATTAAATATAAAATTTGTTTAATGTTTTCTTGGACTTCATTAGGTAAAGTTCTTAAACTAACTTTCGACATTTCTAAATAGTCACTGCAAAAATCATCATAAACAAAGTTATATAAATTTTTTAAAGCTAAAGAAAATTGATAGGCTTCCATATTTTTAATGACTTTTGTTAAAGTCTTCTCATACTTGTTTAATAAATATTCATCAAGCGGAGTTAATAAAGTTTTATTAATTTCTTTAACTTGAAAGCTTTCATCTAAAAGTGAATAAACATAACGAGCTGAATTCCATATTTTGTTTAAAAAATTACTACTCGCATTTACTTTTTGTTCGCTATATCTTGTATCTAATCCTGGGGCGGTATTAGCCATTAAAAAATGACGTAAAGCATCGGCTCCATATTTTAAAATGACATCATGAGGATCAACTCCATTATCTAAAGACTTTGTCATTTTTCTACCAAGTTCATCACGAACAAGACCGTGAATTAAACAATCTTTAAACGGCGACACGCCCGTAAATTCAATCGCTTGGAAAATCATTCGCGAGACCCAAAAGAAAATAATATCATAACCTGTAACCATCACAGAGTTTGGATAATAACGCTGATAATCTACGCTTTTTATATTAGGCCAACCTAATGTGGCAAAAGGCCATAAAGCACTAGAAAACCACGTATCTAAAACGTCTTGATCTTGAATGTAGTCATCAATCTTTTTAGGTGGATCAAATGTAACTAAAACTTCGTTTGTTTCTTTATGATAGTAAACTGGTAAACGATGCCCCCACCATAGTTGACGTGAAATACACCAATCCTCAACATTTTCCATCCAATTTTTAAAAGACTTATAAAATCTTTTAGGAACGAAATTAACGTCATTTTCTTTTAAGGCTCGTTCGGCTAAGGGCTTCATCTTAATAAACCATTGCTTGCTTAAATAAGGTTCAACCATTGCCCCGCTTCTTTCACTATGTCCAACTGCATGCGTTATTTTTTCTGTTTTTTCATAAAGATTTGCTTTTTTTATTTTTTCAATGACTTGCTTGCGTGCTTCAAACCGATCAAGTCCATTAAATTCATTAGCTAATTCATTCATTGTTGCATCAAAATTCATCACAACTTTTTTTGCTAAATTATATTTTTCACTAAGAGCAAAATCATTTGGATCATGGGCTGGTGTACATTTCATGACCCCTGTACCAAAATCCATATCAACATATTCATCTGCTAAAATAATTAATTTCTCGCCATTAGCAGGATTAATAGCGTAGTGATTTATATATTTTTTATAACGCTCATCTTTTTTATTAACAAAAAGCGCAACATCACCAAACATCGTTTCTGGTCTTGTTGTCGCAACGACTAAATATTCATCACTATTAACTAGGGGATAGCGAAAATAATATAAAGCGCCTTTTGTTTCTTGATGAATAACTTCAATGTTTGAAAGTGCCGTTTTTAATTCAGGGTCAACATTAATAATTTTTTCACCTTGATAAATTAATCCTTTTTCATAAAGTTTTACAAAAACATGACGAACTGCTAAATCAAGCTGCTCATCAAGCGTAAATCTTTCTTTTGAATAATCTAAAGCTAAACCGAGTTCGGCCCATTGCTCACGAATTGAGGATGCATAAAAGTCTTTATATTTCCACATTTCTTCTAGAAATGCTTCTCGACCTAATTGATCTTTATATATATTTTTTGTCCGTAAAAGTTGTTCAACTTTGGCTTGCGTTGCAATCCCAGCATGATCCATCCCAGGAAGCCATAAAACGTCAAAGCCTTGAGCTTTTTTATATCGAGCAATTACATCTTGAATTGTATTATCCCAGGCGTGACCTAAATGTAATTTACCCGTTACGTTTGGAGGAGGAATAACTAAAGAAAAAGGAGGTTTCGCTTGATCACCACTTTTAAAATAATTATTTTTTAGCCAAAAATTATATTTGCCTTTTTCGACTTCACTTGGATTATATCTTTTTCCTAACATACTTTTTCCTCCAAAAGAAAAGCGTCCTTTTGTTTAAGGACGCTAATTAAGCGCGGTACCACCTTAATTCACATTAAATATGTGCACTTGATTCACTTATAACGCGGTGAGCGGAATATTCCTATTCATCTTCTAAGGCGACAAATTTAAGTATTTATTATCATTTTTCACCAAGCAATGACTCTCTAGAAAATAAATGTCTTAAATAACTCCTTATCAATAGATAAAATTATTATATTAGTTAGTAACTAAATTAACAAGTAAATACGACAATTAAGATTCAAGCCGATATCCACTAAGATTTGGCTTAGTTAAGGCAAAGGACTTGTATGAGCCAATAATAGATGATTCATAATCCGACCCTTCATCAACAAAAATGGCTTTATGAATTAAATAGTTATCTACATCAATCTCATAATGAGTAGTACTATCATACATTGTGGTTTTAAATTTAGCATATAAGCTGCCTTCACCTTTTGATTTATATACACCTTCAGCATCTTCTTCTTTAAAACTACCACCAAGATAAAGATTTTTATGACTGATATAAACGATTAGTCTATTTTTTTTAATTTCTTCGTTAAATAAATCTCCATCTTTAATCGTGTATGATTTGTCTTCACCGTCATTAAAAGCCAGATAAGTTTTATTGTCACTCGCTTCATAATAAACCCAATATTCTTGGACTTCTGTTTTATTAGAAGAAGTTGTAGTTGCTTCAGCATAATAATATTTCGCACTACTATCATATTTTTCTATTTTTTCTACTACCCGCTCATCATCTGGGCCGGTTAGGCCGCTCGTTGTATAATTAAATACCGATCTATTAGGTGTTTCAGAATCACTTCTGTCCCAATACTCATCAATTTCTTGTGCCCTCTCCTTTGCTTCAAGAAAAGTAATAGGTGTGCTACTTGCGCCAGCAAAACAACTCGTTAATAAAAAAACACCAGCAATTGCTATAGAAAATAGCCAGCTTCTTTTTTTCACTTTAAAACCCTCCTTCGTTTAATTCATTATAGCAAAAAAGGGATTTCGGAAAAAAAATTAAAAAAATAGTTAAGTCTTTTAAAAACCTGCGTTATTACATAAACCGTAATTAGTTCAAGAATATTAAAGAAAAGGAGATTTAAAGGTAATTATCTAACGTTTGAAAACACTTATCTATAGATAAAAATATACTAATTTTCACCTTAAATTTCGGTTAGGTAATATGAAAGAGGAAACTAGTTCAATATTGCCCGTATTTTTTAAGAAACAGAATTTAATTTAATATTTAGTTCATTAAGAAATAAGTGTGTAATCACTTAGGTTTGGTTTAGTTAAGGTAAAAGATTTATATGTGGCGGTAACTAAATATTCATAATTTAGCGAATCAGATTTCTCAAACATCTTATGAATTAAATAGTCTTGGATATCAATTTCACCTTCTAATTCTATCCCTTCTTTTACCACTTTAAATTTAGCATACAAATGTCCTTCGCCTTTTGACTTATATTCACCTTCAGAATGTGTTGCAGCAAAGATATCTGAAAGACCCATTTGGTAATGCAAAGATTCAACAGCAGAACCATAAAAATCCATCGTTTCTTCAAAAGTGTCGCCATCATCAAAGAAATAATCTTTATCTCCATCATCATAAACAAAATAAGTTTTGTCAGCACTATCATCATAATATATCCACATTTCTGAGGAAAATGTTTCGCCTTCGGCTGTCGTAACTGATTTATTGTAAAGATATTTAGCATCTCTATCATGTTTTTCTGTTGTATCCATCGTCGCATAGACACCTAACATATTTCCTTTTACTTTTCCGACAAAAGTAGATTTTGCAGGAATTTTCGCGTCATCTTTTGTCCAGTAAGTATCAATTTCTTGTGCTCTTACTTTTGCTTCGTCAAAGGTGAGCGTTTTGTTAAAGCATCCACCTAACAAAAAAACACCAACTAGTGCTATTGAAAATAGCCAGCTTCTTTTTTTCATTTTAAAATTCTCCTTGCTTAATTCCATTATAGCAAATGAAGCTTTTTTGCAAATGAAATTAAGGAAATAAACCTAATTATAAAATATTATGTATTTTAATGCGGAGATTATTTATTGAAATTTCATCTTTAATACTAACGAGTAAATAATCTTTTTCAGAAAATGAAGAAGAAAACTCTTTAAAGTTATTTTTAATCGCCGCTTTTGCTTTTTGATTTAACTTATCACTTTTTGTTAAAACGAGTAAAACGTTAATCTTTTCTTCTTTTAAAAAATGAAAAAAAGCAATATCTTCTTCTTTAGGTATTCTTCTAGAATCAAATAAAAAAACAACAAGATGGGGTTTGTGTTTTAAAAAATAAGTTTCCATCATTTCGCCAAAAGCATCTTGAGGGCCTTTCGAAATATAACCAAAACCAGGAGCGTCGACTAAATAAAATTTTTGATCAACATTAAAATAGTTTAATAATTTTGTATGGCCTGGTTTTGATGATGTATAAGCTAGTGATTTACGATTAACTAAAGCATTAATTAAAGAAGATTTTCCGACATTACTGCGTCCAACAAATAAAACGTCGTTTAAATCTTTCGGTCGATCTTTAACATTAACAACACTCGTTATAAAACTTACATTTGAAAAATTAATCATTTATTTAACGCAAGCGACATTTAATGCGTCATCAACTGTTTTCATATAAACGATTGTTAAAGAGTCTTTAACTTCTTTTGGTAGTTCTTCAACATCTTTTTTATTATCTTGTGGGATAACGATTGTTTTAATACCACTTCTTAAAGCGGCTAGAGATTTTTCTCTTAATCCCCCAATTGCTAGGGCGTGTCCGCGTAAAGTAATTTCACCCGTCATCGCAACATTAGCATTAATTGGTGTTTTCGTAAAAGAAGAAATAATGGCGGTTGTAATGGCAATACCCGCACTTGGTCCTTCTTTTGAAACAGCGCCTTCTGGAACGTGAATATGAATATCGTTTTTTTCAAAAACTTCAGAAGCAATCGCATATTTTGTTGCATTACTTTTAATATAGTCCAAAGCAATACTTGCACTTTCTTTCATTACTTCACCTAATTTACCCGTTAAAACTAAACTACCTTTACCAGGAAAATAATTAACTTCAATTGGTAAAATTGAGCCACCATAACCTGTGTAAGCTAGACCGGTGACAACGCCAATTTGGTTTTCTTTTTCTTTTTTAGTATCCTCAAATATTTCAATACCTAAATGTTTTTTAACGAGTTCAGGTGTAACATTAATTTCTGTTAATTTGGGATTTTTTACAATTTCAACGACAATTTTACGAATAATTGAAGCAATTTTCCGTTCTAATTCACGTACACCGGCTTCGCGAGTGTAAAATTGAATAATGTATTGAAAAGCTTCATCAGTAAAAGTTATATTTTGTTTTTCAATACCGTTCGCGTGTAATTGTTTTTTTAATAAGAAATTTTTAGCAATTTGAATTTTTTCTAATTCGGTATAAGAATTAACTTCGATTAATTCAAGACGATCACGTAAGGGCTCAGGAATATTTTGCAAATAATTAGCTGTTGCAATAAAAAGAACATTACTTAAATCATAAGGTTCTTCAATGTAATTATCATTAAAGGCAAAGTTTTGTTCAGGATCTAATACTTCAAGTAAAGCACTAGAAGGATCACCGCGATGAGAAAAACCGAGTTTATCAACTTCATCAAGTAAAAAGACTGGGTTTGAAACACCGACTTTTTTCATGCCGTTAATAATCCGACCGGGCATACTACCGACATAAGTTCGACGATGGCCACGAATTTCTGATTCATCGGAAATACCTCCTAATGAAGCTTTAAAAAACTTACGATTAAGAGCGCGGGCAATCGAACGACCTAAAGACGTTTTACCAACACCTGGCGGGCCATGAAAACATAAAATTGGTGCTTTTAAATTACCCGTCATTTTTTTAACAGCTAAATATTCAATAATTCGTTTTTTTACTTGATCAAGACCATAATGATCTTCATCTAAAATACGTTCAGCTTCAGCTAAGTCATCATTATCTTCCGTTTTTTGATACCACGGAATAGCCATCATGATATCAATATAGTTTTTAATAAGCGAAGCTTCTAAAGAAGCTTGTGGCATCATTTCATATCGTTTTAATTCAGCTTTAATTTTCGCTTTAATATGTTCTGGATAAGGATTATTTTCTAACTTTTCTAAAGTGTCTTCTTCGCCTTCATCAATTTCACCGAGCTCTTCTTTAATCGCCCGCATCTTTTCACGTAAAATATAATCGCGTTGATTTTTAGAAGTTGACTTTTGAATCGACTCTTGAATTCGTTTTTCGATTTCGGCTTCTTCTTGAATACTTGAAATGATTTCTAAAATCATCATACCACGTGTTTCAAGTCTTGTTTCTTCTAGAAGAAGTTGCTTTTTTTGATTAGAAAATTCTAAATAATAAGCTAAAACATCACTTAGTTCGCTTAACGAAGTATTGCCTCCGGTAATTAAACGACGAAAAACATCAGCCGGTAAAGAACGAAACCATCCTTTTGATGTATCGAGTTGATGTAAAATATTTTTGCGAATAATTTCGGCTTCTTGCGTGTTTTGAATAAAGTCTTCTAAGACAGTTCCATTAGCGACATATGTCCCTCTTTCAAGGTGGATATCATTAAAAGCGACACGTTTAGTTGCACTCACACGAATTCGATAAGTATCTTTTTGTTCACTAAAAGAAACGATGCGACATAATGTTCCAACCCGATATAAATCTTTAATATTTGGCTGATCAGTTTCGACATCTTTTTGACTAACAACGAATAAATATGAATCGTATTCACTACGGCTTTGGTTAATTGCTTCAATCGAAAAAGGCCGGCCAGCATCAATTGGTACTTGGCTAAAGGGGAAAGTTACTACACTTCTCGTCACAAGAAGTGGTAAGGTAAGTTTTTCTAATTGTGTCATATTTCTCCTTTATAAATTAATTATACTAATTAATCGTTATTATTTAAAATAAATTCTTGAATACGACGAGCACGAACATCAGCGACAAAGCGATCCATATTGTCTTTAAGAATCTTTTTGACTTCATCTAAAGGCATTTGATATTGATCAGCAACTTTTGCTAATTCAAATTCGATTTCATCTTCTTCAACTTTAATATCTTCAACTTCAGCAATTTTTTCAAGAACTAAAATTGAACGAATATTTTCTTCAGCTTCTTTGGCCATCGTCTCTTTCATCGTTTCAACACTTTGGCCAGTAATTTGTAAATAGTTTTCTAAAGTTAAACCTTGTTGGGCAACTTGTTTATTTAAGTTTTCTTGCATTGCTTCAACTTCACTATCAATAATTTCTTGAGCAACGTCAATTTTAGCGTCTTCCCGAATTAATTTTAATAAACCTTCGAAGTAATCGCGTTTAAGGCCGTCTTCTTTTTGTTTTAAAAGGCGGGCTTTTTCGTGTGCTTTTAAATCATCAAGTGTTTTCACATTTGGTAAATTCACATCTTTAACGAATTCTTCATTTAACTCAGGGATCTTTTTTTCTTTCACTTCGTGAACTTTAACTTTAAAAAGCGCTTCTTTACTAGCAAGTTCAGGAACATATTCTTTAGGAAAAGTAACTTTAATGTCTTTATTTTCATTTGCTTTTAAACCAACGAGTTGTTCTTCAAAGCCTGGGACAAATTGGTTTGAACCAAGTTCTAAAGCATAGTTTTCACCTTTACCACCTTCGAATGGTTTTTCATCAACAAAACCTTCAAAATCAATAATAACCGTATGACCAAGTTCTGCTGCTTTTTCAATAACGACTAAAGAAGCATGTTGATTTTTAAGTGCCTCAAGCGCTCCACTAACTTCTTCATCGCTAACTTCAGCAACTTTCTTTTCAACGTGTAGGTCTTTATATTTACCAAGTGTTACTTCAGGAGCAAGAATTAAAGTAAATTTTAATTCAAGTTCAGTATCACTTAATTTCGTCACATCTACTTTCGGGCGAGCAAAAGGACGTAATTTTTCTTCATTTAAAATGCTCGTATATGTTTCTTGAAGTAAAGAATTAATCGCGCGGTCAAAAACTTGTCCTTGATCAACTTTTGCTTTAACCATATCAATCGGAGCTTTACCTTTGCGAAAACCTTTAATTTCAACGTTCTCAGCTAATTTGTTAAAAGCCGTTTGTTGGGCCTTTTTCCATTTTTCTTGTTCGATTTGAACAAGAACTTCAACTTTACCATTTTCTAATTTCGTTACTTGTTTTTCCATCTTCTATTTTTCTCCTTTAATTTCTAAATTAACAATCTTATAAAGTATATAAAACATCTCACACTTTTTCAAATAAAACACTAATTAAATGAACGATTGCGCTTTTTATTAATTTATTTCTAATCAAAACTATTTACTATCAGTAAGCGATATTTACTTACGTATTCTTCTAATTCGTTTTTATTAAGTTGCAACTTTAAAATAATATCGTCTAAATTAATTTGCGTTTTTAAATATTCACCTGCTAAAACAATTAACGACCCAGTTAATAAATTAGTTTCATCAATGTTTGCAACAACATCAGGAAAAAGAAGAAAAAATAGTTGATCAAATAATTGTCGCGAAACATCACGAATCGTCGTATTTTTTGTTAAGGTTTCGATGTCATCGAATAAATCTTCTTCAAGCAAATTATAATCTAATAAATTAATGTCTTTAGGTATTAAAGAAAAAGTTTTTTCATTTTTAGTAAAAGTAATTTCTTTTCCATCCTTATTTTCAATTAGAAGCATTAAAGCAAACGTTTTTATAAAATTACTAGCAACATTGCCGACGATTAATTTTCTTAAAGGCTTAAAAAAATTACTAACTTTGCGTTGACGAATATTTTCTAAAGCAATAATTAAATCGTTTTCATCTTTTGGATGCAGTAACATTGTTTCTAATTGTTCATCACTTAAAAGGGGTTTTGGGCGATTTTTTAATTCGTAATTTCTAATCATTTGTGGGGCACTACTTAAATATTCTTCGACCTCTTGTGATATATAAGGAAAGTTTTCATAATGTTTAACAATTTGATAAGCTTCTTCATAAAGTTTTAATTTTATTAATGAAGCAAAATGAATTTGCATCATTTCGAAAGTATACTCTTTAAAATGATTATTTTCTTTTTTAATTAAAGCGATTGCTTTTTCAAATTGTTCTAAATGAAAAAAAGATTCTAAACGGTAATATAAAGACAACGCATCATGACTTTTATTCGTTAAAGAAAGAATTAATTCGTATTCTTTTTTAGCAAATAATTCTTTTAATGAGTCCATATAAATATTATATCATAACCTAAGGTTATGTTTCAAGATAAACTTTTTACGTATTATCATAAATTTACATCTTTTTGTAAATAAAAATGCCACGAGTTAATGTAGCATTATTTGTTTGGCGTCCTCTGGGCGACTCGAACGCCCGACCTACGGCTTAGAAGGCCGTTGCTCTGTCCAACTGAGCTAAGAGGACACTTCGCCTATATAATATATTATTTATAGACAATAATATCAATTATAAATTGTTTACTTCTTTTAACTTGTCAAAAACATTTTTCGCAACAGATTTTGGTAAGAGTTGTTCTAATTCAAATAATGAGACTTTTTTTAATTCATTTAATGAAGGATATGTTCTTAAAAGTAAGGCTTGGCGTTTAGGACCTAGGCCTTCAATATTATCAAGAATTGATCTTTTCATTTTTTTCGTTCTTGTTTGCTGGTGAAAAGCTAAAGCAAAGCGATGAACTTCATCTTGCATTCTTGTTAATAAAAAGAAAAGGGGTTTATTTTCAATTTTAAAAATTTGATCTTTGTCGCTAATAATTCCTTCTGTTTGGTGACGCTTATTCTTATACAAACCAAAACAAGGTATTTTTAAACTTAATTTACTTAAACTTTCTTGTGCGGCTCTGACTTGTTGAAGACCCCCATCAACTAAAATTAAATGGGGCATTTTAAGTTTTTGATCTTTTAAACGTTTGTAACGACGGTAAACTACTTCTTTAATTGAAGTAAGATCATCGCCTTTTTTTGCATCTTCTAAATGAAAGCGACGATAAAGTTTTTTAGATGGTTCGCCATTAATAAAAGCGACCATCGCACTTACTTGCGACGTTCCTTGTAAATGAGAATTATCAAATAATTCAATATAAAACGGTGTTTCAATTTTAAGTAAGTCACCAAGTAAAGATAAAGTTTTTAAATGATCATCACTTAGACGTGCACTCATAAAATGTTCGTCAAGTCCTTGTCGAGCATTCGTTGAAGCCATTTCAACTAAATCATAAAAAGTTCCATGACTTTTTGTTAAAACTTTAACATCATAAACGGCTTCAATGACTCTTTTTAACGAAGCAATATTAACAATAATTTCATGTGGCAAGGAGTGAGTTTGATAATATTGTAAAATTAAATTACCGACTAAATCGATATCACGGCCAAATTGTGGAACGACAAAAACTTCTTTACCAAGTAATAAGCCACGGCGGAAAGTTAATAGGGCTAAGGCTAAATAGCCTTCTCTTATTGTATAAGCAAAAATATCGCGATCAAGTCGATCTTGAACTTCAACTTTTTGTTGCTCATTTAAATGTTTTATCGCAAATAAAGTTTTTTTATAGTCATGAGCTTTTTCGTATTCTTGATTTTCACTTGCTTGGAGCATTTTTTCTTCAATTTGATGATATACATCTAAGTTATTACCACTTAAAAAGGCTTTAATTTGTTCATAAATAAGTCGGTGCGTTTCTTCATCTATTTCGTTTATACAAGGCGCTAAACATTGACCAAGATGATAATAAAGACAAGGTATTTTTGGTAAAACTTTGCATTTTTGTAAAGGAAAAATTTTATTTAATAAGTTAATAATTTCATAAGCATGTGTCGAGGTTGGAAAAGGGCCAAAATAAAAAAAGTTTTTATCTAAATCGTTTCGTGTAATTTTTAAAACCGGGCTTTTCTTTTTTCTTAAGGCGATATATGGATAATGTTTATCATCTTTTAATAAAATATTAAAACGAGGATAATGTTCTTTAATTAAATTCATCTCTAAAATAAAAGCTTCTTTTTCATTTTTTGTAATAATTGTTACGAAATCTTCAACTTCAAAGACCATCGCTGCAACACGTCCAGCTTGCGGGCGAAGAAAATATTGACTAACGCGATTTTTTAAGTTTTTGGCTTTGCCAATATAAATAATTTCGCCTAGTTTATTTTTCATTAAATAAACGCCAGGCTTTTGACTTAGAGTTAAAAGACTTTGTTCAATTTGCTTTTTCATTTAAATATTATAATTGTTGCCCCGCCGCCACCTTCATGTTCACCACCAAGACGATAACTTTCAACGAATGAACATTGTTTTAAATATTCATGGAGTGCCTTACGTAAAGCCCCTTTACCAAAACCATGAATAATTCTTACTTGTTTAAAACGTTTTAAACGAGCGTTATCTAAATATTTCATAACAATTGGCATTGCTTCATCAACGTATAAACCAATAATATTTAGTTCAAGTTTAACGTCCATAATTTGTGGCGTGCTAATAACTTCAACTTCTTTTTTCTTTTTTGGAGGACTTATTTTTTTAACACCTTCTAAAGACGTTTGAAATGTTAATCCTTCGGCTGTAACGATAACTAACTTGTTTGTCCTTTTTTGTTTAACGCGCCCCTCAATATTTAAATTTGCAATCAAAACATAATCGCCTTCATTAATATTTTCATCATAAATTTCTTCTTCTTTTAAAGGCACTTTAACTAAATTATCAAGCTCTTTTTTTACTTTAATTACTTCATGAAGTTTTAAATTTTCGTCTTGTGATTTTTGAAAAATTAGATCAATATCTTCTTTTGCTTTTTTAATTAATTCTTTTTTAATTTCTTCGCTTTCTAAAAATAATTGCTGTTGTTCATTTTTTATTTTTTCTTCTAAAGTCGCTAATTTTTCTTCTTTTAGCTGCAATTCGCTTGTTTTTTTCTTTAAATCCTTATTAATCGTCTCGTTTTCGTTTATTAGTTTTTGAAGGTTAGTCAGGGCTTGATTACTATCTTCAAGACCACTTTTTGTTAAATAATCTTTTGCTTTTAAAACAATGTCTTCTTGCAAATTAAATTTCATTGCAACTTCAAGCCCATAACTTCGTCCAGGAACATTCATCTTTAAAACATAAGTTGGCATCATTTTTTCTTCATCAAATAAAACTGAAGCATTAATAACGCCGGCTTCATTTAAAGCATAATTTTTTAAGCCATCATAATGAGATGACGAAAAAGTAAACACTTTCTTTTCTTTTAAATAATTTAAATACGAGATAGCAATTGCCTCACCTTCTAATGGTGATGTACCCGTACCGATTTCATCTAAAATAACGAGATCTTTTGATGTAACGTTTTCGGCAATATAACTTAAATTTTTAATATGACTTGAAAAAGTCGATAAATTAGAAAAAAGTGATTGTTGATCACCGATATCTGCATATATATTATTGAAATAACTTAGTCTTGCTTGTTGAGAAGTTGGTAATGCTAGGCCACATTGATTCATTAACACCATTAGGGCAAGTGTTTTTAAGGCAACGGTTTTTCCGCCAGCGTTAGGTCCACTTATCACAATAATGTAATTTTCTTGATCAAAGTAAAAATCATTACCGACGACTTTTAACGGGTCAATCAAAGGGTGTCTTGCTTTTTTTAAGTCAATTATTTTGTCTTTTTGTAGTGATGCGACTATCGCTTCATTTTTTAAAGCGTATAATGCTTTTGCTTGTGTATAATCAAAAAGTGCAATAATTTCATTATTTTTCAAAATATCAAATGAATGTTCACAAACTAGTGAAGTTAATTTATTAAGTAAACGTTTAATTTCTTCGCTTTCTTCTTTTTTTAATAAATAAAGTTCATTATTTAACTCAACGGCCCAATCAGGCTCGATAAAAGTCGTTGCTCCTGAGTCACTTAAATCATGGATAATACCTCTTACTTTATTTTTATGAATTGTTTTTATTGGCAAAACAAAATGTCCATCGCGAATTGTAATAAGGGCCTCACCGAGGTATTCACTTAGGTTTACCATCGCCTTTTGCATTTGTGAATGTAATTTCGCTTCTTTTTCTTTTAATTGTTTACGAATATTTGCTAAAGTTTTTGAAGCATGATCAAAAATAGTTAAATCAGGGGCGATAACGTGATGAATTTGTTGTTCAATTTTATCTAAAAGGCTAATTTCTTTTATTTTCTTTTGAATTAAAGGAAACTCTTGGCCTCTTTTTTCTAAACTTTTAATTAATTTCAAACTAATAAGAACATCATAGGCAATCGCTTCTAATTCTAAAACATCTAAAGTTCCGCCCTTTAAGGCAAAGGCCATCATTTGCTCTAAATCTTTTGAATTAAGAATTGGTAAATTGCCATAGCGTAAATTTAAAATGACTAATTCATCTAAAAATTCTAAGACTTCTTTTAAAATAGTTTCTTCATACATTTTTAAATTTAAAATACGGCTTTTACCTTTTTCACTTTGTGTGAATGAAGCTATTTTCAGTCTTATTGCATTAAATTCTAATGTTTGATAAATATCTAACATGCTTTAATATTAGCACAAAATGTTAGCTCTATTACTTGTAGTAATCAATTATGCTAAAATAATTTTATGTCAACAAATAAATACATTACGCTTGAGCTAACCCATGATGAAGTTTTAGAACTTAAAAAGTATTACGAAAAATTTAGAATTAACGTTAATCATCCTTACGTTCTTTTTGCTAGCGAAAAGGGCAACGTAAGAATTACTTGTTTTTTTAATACAAAGGGTCGCAAGAATAAAATTACCTTTGTTGGTGAGGACGCCTTTTTAGAAGCGCGTCTTTGGCAAAGTGACTTATTATTAGAAGAGGAAGTAACGCAAATTATAAATCCTAACGTCTCGCAAATTGGCAGTGATGAATCAGGGGTCGGAGATTTTTTTGGTCCGCTTGTTGTGTGTGCTGCGTACGTTCCTTATGAAGATATTAAACTTTTAAAAAAATATAAAGTGACTGATTCAAAAAAGATGAGTGATGCCTATATTTTAAAAATTACACCGAAATTAATTAAACGCTTTTCTTACTCTTTATTAATTTTACGTAATGAAAAATATAATCTTTTAAGTGAAACAAAAATGAATGCTCACGAGATGAAAGCGCGCCTTCATAATCAAGCACTTTTAAATTTAAAGAAAAAGTTTCCTACGATTAATAATATTTTTGTTGATCAATTTGTTAATGAGAAAAAGTATTATAAATATTTACAAAATGAGAAAGAAGTTGTTAGAAATATTATCTTTGAGACTCGTGCCGAAAGTTCTTACGCAAGTGTCGCTTTAGCAAGCGTTATTGCCCGTTATACTTTTTTAATTGAAATCGAAAAATTCAACAAAAAATATAAGTTAAAATTCCCGCTTGGTGCCTCGCAAATCGTTACAGATTTCGCCAAACAATTCCTTGAACTTTTCGGGTTTGAAGAACTTAATAAAATTTGTAAAAAACACTTCGCAAATTATAATAAAATAATTATAAAATAATCTCTTTTTAAAGTTTGCAAAAATCTATTATTCTTTTTAATATTGAAAAAACCGATATTTTTTAAGTTTTTTTTACTCTACAAAATAGATATTTATGATTAGAAATTCAAAATTAAAATAATAAAAATTAATAGCGATTTGCATGTTTTTATTAATATTTGCATGTTTTTAGATGTTTATAGCATATTATTAATATAATATTCTTGCATTATTACTCTTAACAACTACTTTTTTATTTGCTATAATGCGATAGGAATTTAAACAAATGAGTATATTATTTTTAAGAAGAACGAAAAAATAAATGTCACATTATCTCTTACTTCTTATTAGTCTAACAGTTGCTTCTATTGCCAGCGTTATTACATATTTTATCTCACGTAAAAAAACTTGGAAAAGTGGCCTTAAAGTATATGGCATCATTCTAATTGTTTTCTTTTTTGTACGTTATTTTTCATATCCGGATCAAGCTAGAAATATCGTTGGCTTAATCGATGGTCCCTTTAGTGCTGGTGTTAACTTTTTTGCGCTTATTGGCATTTGGATTGAATTAACTTTAATTGTTCTTTTAGTTCTTTATCCATTTTTTAAATTAAACATTATTAAGCATTTAATTAAGTTTGTTTTAACGCCTTTATTTTTACTTTATTTAGGCTTTTCACATTTTAGTGTTTCGATGCAACTCATCGGTTATAATGAGGAGGTTTTAGGTTGGACCTTCCCACATATAATGTTTTTAGTTACGACTGCTTTAATTATGTATGGCCTTTTTCTTGTTTGGAAAAAAGACTATTCTTTCAAATTAAAAAAAGAAGAACTCATTCGTCTTTTAATTGCTATTGTCCCGGTTTTCTTGGCTTCGATGCCAATGTATTCTCTTCAAATTATTTTTGGTAGTCAACTTGCTCGTTATAAAGTCGTTGATCTTTCCTCTACTCATCGAATCTTTATTTATATTAGTATCATTGTGCCTTTTCTTATTTACTTTGGTCTATATAAAAAAGACGAAGAAAGTAAACGTTTTGCGATGACTTATTTAAGTCTTGTGACAATGATTACTTTTGCTGCTAATTTTTATTATTTAGATTTTTTAACACCTTGGAGTTGGCCGATTCATTTATGTAACACAGCCATGTTTCTTCTACCACTAATTATAATTTTTAGGATGGATAAGCTTTTTTATTTTACTTATTTCATTAATGTTTTTGGCGCGTTAATGGCAATGCTAATGCCTAATTACAATGCGACAACAAGTTATACAAGTTTTACTGTTATCCAATTTTGGTATAATCATGCAATTGCCTATTTCGTGCCTTTGCTTCTTGTTGGCTTAAAGCTTTTTGAAAGACCAAAAATGAAACAAATGTTTTACTCACTACTTGCTTTTAGTGGTTATTTTATTTTAGTTATTATTTTAAATAGTTGGTTTAGTAACTATGCTACTGGCGTAGATTTTTTCTTTACTAATTCAGATTTCATTGCCGATAAACTCGGTAAGTGGGCGCGAAATATTTTTGCTATAAATGTAAGTTTTAATATTGGCGATTTAAATTTTGAGTTTCATCCTTTATACCAAGTTTTATTTTTACTTGTCTATGTTGGTGTCGCTTTTGCGATGTGGTTTGTTTATAGTTTAGGTTATTCAATTAGCGATTCATTAGTTGCTTTACGATTTGAGCAAAAACGAATTAAATTAAGTGAGTTTGCATTGCAAGCCGCTTTAAATGGAAGAAGTAAGGAGGAGCCTATGGAAGCTGATAGTGGAGTTAAACTAGAATTAAGAAATTTTTCTAAAAAATATGGGCGTAGTGAACATTTCGCTGTTAAAGACGCAAGCTTAACCGTTTATGGTGGTGAAATTTTTGGTTTTCTTGGCCCAAACGGAGCAGGTAAATCAACAACAATTAAAGCTATTGTTGGTATTCATACAATTACTGAAGGGTCAATTTTTGTTTGCGGTTTTGATGTTGAAAAACAACCCGTCATGGCTAAACAACAAATCGGTTATGTACCTGATCACTACGCGTTATATGAAAAATTAACCGCGCGCGAATACATTAATTACATTGCCGATATTTATAGTGTTACAAACGAGGAAAGACAAAAAAGAATCCCCTACTACACTAAGCTTTTTAATTTAGAAGAAGCTTTTGATAATCAAATTAAAACGTTTTCACATGGTATGAAGCAAAAAGTTGCTATTATTGCTGCGTTAATTCATGAACCTAAATTATGGCTTTTAGACGAACCATTAACTGGTTTGGATCCTGATAGTATTTATCAAGTTAAAGAAGTAATGAAACATCACGCCTCAAAAGGTAATATCGTGATGTTTTCATCACACTTAATTGACGTTGTTGAAAATTTATGTCAACGAATTGTTGTTATTAAAAAGGGTCATTTATTTGAACCCATACCTTTAAAAGAAGTTCATGAAAAAACAACTCTTGAACAATATTATTTAAACAAAGTATATGAAGAAAAGAAAGATGAGTAAAAGACGTAGAGTAAAACCATTTCCTTATGATTTGAAAACATTAATTGCTATGCAATTAAAAGACAAACTTGATTTAGGGTTTGTTAAAAACAAAGGGCAATTAATACGTAAAATCGTCTTTTTCATTTTGCGTTTTATTATCGTCGGCGTGATAAGTTTTGCATTATTTTATGTTGCTTCATTTTTTAAAATATTTCATAATTCGCCATTTTTACCAACGTCTTTAATGACGATTGTTTTAACAATTATTTTTGTTATCTCAACGATTACTTCTTCAAACGAATTACTTAAATCATTATATTTAGCAAAAGATAATGCCCTCCTTGTTACTTATCCAACGACTTTAAACAAAGTTTTCTTTTCAAAAATTGTTGTTTATTATTTATATGAGCTTTATAAAAACTTTACTTTTGTTGTCCCTATTTTTCTGGCATATGGACTTTTATCACCTGTTAGTCCCTTTTTCTATTTATGGGTTTTAGTTACTTTTTTTGTTGTAACTTTAATTCCTGTTATTTTAGGAGTAGTAATTAGTATTCCGCTTTTTTATATTAATGTATTCCTAAATCGTGTTCGCTTTTTAAAAACAGTAGTTTTTATAACGCTTTTATCATTATTTATTTGGTTAGTTGTTGAAATAATTTTATTAATCCCCCCAAGAATAAATATTTTATTTTTATGGGAGCCGATTAAAGCTGGTTTATCAGAAATATCGATTTTCTTCCAGAAATATTTTGTTTTTGTATATTATATCGTTGTGATGATATTTGGTAAATTAAATACATCAAGAGTGTATTCATATTTAAGTTGGGAGCCTTGGCTTATTTTCTTTTCTACCATTTTTATTTTAGGCGTTTTATTTATGCTAGCTTATTATGTTTCACGTTTTATCTTTTTAAAAATGATTTCGCAAGGTGATTCTTACGGAAAAAGCCTTAAACCAAAAGCAATCTTAAATGTTCGTCATTCACGTTTTATAACTTTTATTATTAAAGAAGTTCGTCTATTACTACGTAATGGTGAATTTGCCTATAACTTTTTAGCAACTTATATTTCGATTCCGATTATTATTTTATTAGTTAATCAAATTTTTGCGGGAATGGACTTATACGTTAAGGGGCAATTTTTTGTACAAGCATTTAATGTCCTTCTTATTTTATTACCTTTATTAGCTTCGAATGGTTTAATTGCGACGATGTATTCAAAAGAAGCACGAACTGCTTATATGAAAAGAACAAAACCAGTTAATGCTTTAATACCGCTTTTTGCTAAATTAATTCCCAATCTTGTTTTATCTTTAACATCGATTGTTGTTTCACTCATTGTTTTTAATATTTATATGAATTTTATTTTTATTAATATTTTTTTATTAGCACTAGGGATGATTTTTATTCAAGTTGGTCATTTATTTTTAAGTGGACTACTTGATTTAATGAATCCACAAAATGAACAATACGCGACAACGGGCACGCACGTGCAAAACCCTAATGAAACAAAATCAATTATTTTAGCTTTTGTAATTGCTTTTGCTTATGCTTTAATTACCTTGGCTTTTATTTTAGAAGCTGTTACCGATCCGAGTATTAAATTTAGTGTCGGCTTCTTAAAAATGTTTTTTATCGGTTTAGGTTTTGCTCTTATTGTTTTATATTTGTATAAAGAAAATATTAAAGTCTATTATAATCAAAGGGTGGAATCATAATGCGTAAATCTGTAGTTTTAATAATTTCAACAATTTCACTACTAGCCATTATTGCGATTGGTCTAATTTTTCAAAGAGCAAAAATTTATGATGAAACTGTATATATTGAAGAAATTATTGTTAAATCAGTTAAAATTGGCGATGATTTTTTTGAAACTTATTATTATGATCATGAAACAGATTATGGCTATCGTGTTAAAGACCCAAATAAAGATCATAATGCTCAATTCGCGATTCCTTATCAAGAAAATTTAACTATGTTAATTATTTATGAAGTTAAGCCTGAAACATCGACGAATAAAAATGTTACTTTTCATACGACTATCCATGATGATATTGAAAGGCAAATTGCTACTGTCGAGCGCGATAGTGGCCTCGTTACCTTCTTACAAGACGGGACTGCATCTTTTGATCTTCGCGCGGTTGATAACCCTGCGACGACGACTAAAATTAAAATCCGCACAAAAGATTTTTCTTTCGATTAAGAAATGATACAATCTGTGTTTGGATATATAAAAAAGAATAAGAAAGGACAAAAAAATGAAAAAAAGACGATTTATTCTGCCAATGCTCGTTCCACTTTTGGTCGTTGGACTTTTATTAACATCTTGTGATGACATAATTGATCCAACAACGACGGATCCGACAACGACTGATCCAACCTCAAGTGATCCAACTCCGAGTGATTCTATAACGGACACAACTGGAGATGTTGATCGAGGTGAACTACTTCGATTAGAATACGTGTCTGGTTTAAAAGAGCAATATATGATTCATGAACAAATCGATTTAGACGAAGTAAATGTTCAAGCAGTATTTGAAAATGATTCTTTATTAGTAACTGGTAAAGATTTAACATTTAATCCGCTCGTTCCCCTTACTAATACAATTGGTGTTTATCATTTAGAAATTTCATACTTAGAAAAAAGTATCACAAGAACTTACTGGGTTGTTGAATTTGATGAAATTGACAATTTAGATTTACCTAGTTCAATCGCCGCCTATCAAGCTTATATTAGTGAAAAAGGTGTTGATAAACGTAGTGAATTTATGGACCGCACACAAGGATATTTTGTTGGTAGTGATAATCCGTGGCGATTTTTTCCAGAAATTGAAGCTTATGATGATGATGGCGAAGAAGTAAGTGTTAGTGCCTATCATAGTAGTTCAAAGATTTTTGAAAAACGCGCTGGTGAATACGTTCAATTAACTGGTGATGATTTAGATAATGTCGTAACTATCGATGAATTTGCATCAACTTATCATTTTACAAGTGCAGCGATCGACAAAACTTATCGCTTAACAGTTCGTCCATATGGCGAAAAATATGCAACAAAAGCTAAATATGAAGTTAGTTTTGAAATTAAAGTAACGCAAGGATATAACGTTACAAAACAAGATGATTTACTTCACTTTGATAATTATAATTCTTATTGGGATCCCTACCGTGCATCAAAAAATATAACCCCGATTAATATTAGTGGTTTAATTTTACATAATGATATAAAACTTAAAGAAGAAAATATTGCTGATGGTTTTAAATATTTAGAAGGTGATGCTGATGTCAAGCTAACTGATAAGGATTATGACCGCGTCATTGGTTCTTTACGCGATAATAATGACTTATATCGTCGCACTATAGGTGCAGGTGAACACTTTGTTTTTAATGGCAATTATTTTAATATTGATTATACAGCCTTACCTTATGTTGTTCGTGAAGGCGAAAGAATTGATGAAGAGCCAGGAAAAGTTATTTCCCACTTCTCAATTTTTAAAGTTCATGGCGAAGATGATACAGCCGGCAACTTTACAATGAAAAATTTATCAGCAACAGGTAACGCCAATCGAACTGAAGTAGGTATTAAATCAGGCGGCGGAATGTTTTTAAAAGTTAACAAATCAATTACTAACTTTTATAATACTATCGTAAAACAAGCATTTACTATTTTAATTAGTGAAAACGAAGCTGAAAAAATCATCATTGAAAAAAGTCGTGGTTACGATACTTTTAGCTCTTTATTATATAGCTGGGGTACGATAGACTTTACGATTAAAGATAGTGAATTTATTGGTGCGGGTGGCCCGGTTATAATTGCCGATCATTACGATCATGCAGATGATGGTACGGGCGGTTATCCTTCAAACGTCAAAGTTATTAATTCAAAATTAGAATCTTGGGTTTTTGGTCAAGAAAACTGGTTTACGCTCGTCTCTGCTATTGCTGTCGTTCCACAAATTATTGCTTTAGGAGTTGGGCTTAGGGTTTATGGTACAAATACAATAATCCGTGGCGGAATGACTGAAGATGGTCCTGCAGAAAAATTTAATTTAATTGGCGTTATGAAATCTGGCGGAGCTCAAGCTCCAACTTCTGATAAGATACAAGGAACATTCCAAATTGATGAGACAGTCGGTTTGGATTTTGATGGGCCTTTTATGAGTGCTGTTGCTCCATACATGCCAGTTGAAATGCCAAGATTCCAATCAAGTGGTGGAGAAGTCGCTCTTCATGATGGTGAAAAATTAGTTGATGCATCTAATCAACCTATCATCCCTTATGAATACACAAATCAAAACCACTTTAGTGGCGATTATATGAATGTTTATTTTAATTTCGGAGGCAACGGCCACCTTGGAATCGTCTTTGGTTTAGCCGACTATATTACTGATTATTAAGAAAAAATTAATTACTTAATTCTTTCAAAAAATAAACAAAGTCATCTGGTAGAGGTGCATTAAAAGTCACTTCCTTTAAAGAAATTGGATGAATAAAACTAAGGCTCGAGGCATGTAGATAAAATTTATCTACACGATAAACACTCGGGCCTTTTTCATATAGTTTATCGCCAATTAATGGGTGGTTAATATAAGCAAAATGCGCACGAATTTGATGTGTTCGCCCTGTTTTTAAAAAAGCTTGAACGTGACTTGCTTGTGAAAATCTTTCTAAAACTTTAAAAAAAGTTATCGCTTCTTTCCCATCTTTAACATTCACGCTTTGTTTTAAACGATTATTTTGGTCACGACTAAGCGAAGCGATAATTTGACCTTCGTCTTCAAAAATAATACTTTGAACAAGCGTGTGATAAACGCGTTCAACTGAACGTGCTTTAAATTGTTTAGCAAGTTTTTCATGAACAAAATCATTTTTAGCGACAATAATTAAGCCAGATGTTTCTTTATCAAGACGATGGACGATGCCAGGACGAAAAGGACCGCCAAGTGAAGATAAGTTTTGACTATGATGTAAAAGCGCATGAGCGAGTGTTATTTGATGTTTACCAGCACCTGGATGGACAACGAGTCCACTTGGTTTATTAACGACTAATAAATATTCATCTTCATAAATAATATCTAAATCTAAAGGCTTAGCATTTAACGTTACTTCTTTAGTCTTTAAAGTAACTTCAATTTTATCATTAGCTTTTAAAACATAATTTGCCTTAGTAATTTCATTATTTACTAAAACTAAATTTTCATTAATAAGTTTTTGAATATAACTACGTGAAACATCTTTAATTAAAAGTGTTAATGCCTTATCTAGACGCATCCCGACTTCATTTTTAATTAAAAACGTTTTATTCATTTTCTTTTTGTTTTTGCTCTAATTCATCTAAATACTCTTGCGGTGCTTTTGATAAATCTTCTTTAACTATTTTTTCTTTTTTAAAATCTTCAATTAAAAGTGACACGATTAATAAAATTGTCCCAACAACAAGTGCAGAATCAGCAATATTAAAAGTAGCAAAACGCCAGCCCCAAAATTCAAAAGATAAAAAGTCAATGACGCCACTAAAACCAACAATAGAATGCCAATAAAAAGCACGATCAATTAAATTACCAAACGCTCCACCAATCATCAAAGCTAAGGCTAAACGCATAAATAGTTTCATTTTTGCGCCGTTTTTAAAATAATAGCCACTCATACCAACGACCATCACAACGGAAATAACAATAAAAAGAACACGCCATGTCAAGTCGCCAGTATTACCTAAACCAAAAGCTGCTCCTTGATTGAAAGTTAAATGTAAATAAAAGAAATTAGGAATAACTTGAACTTCTTGATGAAGAGTTAAGTTTTTAACAATAAGCCATTTACTAATAATGTCAAAAAGAAAAACAAGGATCATAACCCAAATAAAAGAATAGAAAAAATCTAGAGCAATTTCTTTAATTGTTTTACTTGTAAAATATTTTTTAATTTTCTTCATCTTGATAATCCTTCTTTAATACATCATAGCAACGTTTGCATACGTGGTGTTCATCTATTTTCTTTAATTCTAAAACATAATTCCAACAACGGGGACATTTTTGACCACTTGCTTTTAAAATAGTAATTTCTTGATCGACGTTTTTAAATTCGACTTGTGAAACGACAAATAGCCGCGCAAGTTCAGTTTTATTATTAGCTAAATTAAGTTTATTTAATAATGGATGGTTTTCTTTGATGAAGAGCTTTGCTTCTTGTGAAGAACCGATTTCACCACTATTTCGATATTCTTCAAGAAGTTTTAAAACACGATCACGAAGAAGTAAAAAGGCTTCATAATCATTTAATGTTTCTTTTTGATAAGTATGGCTTACTTCTGGATAATCATAAAGTTGGGCATTATTTAAAACTTCACCAGGTAAATAAGAATTAACTTCATCCATCGTAAATGATAAAAATGGCGTTAATAAACGCATTAAAGTCGTCGTCACAGTGTAAATAACGTTTTGAACTTGCTTTCTTCTTAGTGAAGTTTTGCTTTCACAATATAAAATATCTTTCGTTAAATCTAAATAAAACGATGAAAGATCGCGTGAAATAAATGTTAGTATTTTATTTATTCCTTGGGCAAATTCATATTCATCAAAACTATTAATTGCTTCGTTTTTAATTTTTTCAAGTTGTGCTAAAAGAAAGTGATCAACGACTTCATACGTTTCTACTTTATCTAATTGAGGATTAAATGATGAGTCCACACCATTAGATAAATTACCGAGTAAAAATTTAAAAGTATTGCGAACTTTTCGATAAACATCAGCAATTTGCATAATAATACTTTCTGATATTCTAACGTCTTGTTTATAATCAATTGTCGCCGCCCAAAGTCTTAATAAATCAGCCCCATAAACATTAGCAACCTTAGTTGGATCGATACCATTACCTTTTGATTTTGACATTTTTGCCCAATTTTCATCAACAACAAAACCATGTGTTAGACATGCTTTAAATGGCGCTTTATCAAAAACTGCTGTTGAAATTGTTAATGAAGAATTAAACCAGCCACGATATTGATCATTACCTTCTAAATATAAATCACATGGATATTTTAAGTTACGTTTATTTAAGACACTATGAAAAGATGAGCCACTATCAAACCAAACGTCCATAATGTCCATTTCTTTTGTAAATTTATGATTTGGAGAATGTTTACTTTGATAATTTTTAGGAAGTAAATCCACTGCCTCTTTTTCATACCAAATATTACTACCATATTCCGCAAATAATTTAATTAAATGATCGAAAACTTCTTTTTCAATTAAAGGCGTTTTGTCTTCAGCATAAATAATTGGAATTGGTACACCCCAAACTCTTTGCCTAGAAATACACCAATCAAGACGATCTTTAATCATATTTTCCATTCTTGTTTGCCCCCAAGAAGGTATCCATCTAATATTTTCAACTTCTTTTAAAAGTTTTTCTTTAATCGGAGCAATTGAAATAAACCACTGCGGTGTTGAACGAAAAATCAAAGGTTTTTTTGTTCGCCAATCATGAGGATAAGAATGAACGCTCGTTGAATATTTAATTAAAGCATTATTTTCTTTAAGTAACTCCAAAATAACGTCATTAGCTAATTCATAAAATAAGCCATTAAGTTTTTCACCAGCTTCGTTAGTCATAAAGCCACGGCTATCAACTGGACAATAAGGTTCAATATTATATTTTTGACAAACATAATAGTCATCAAGCCCATGACCTGGAGCCGTATGAACAATGCCTGTCCCAGCTTCGTTTGTGACGTGTTCACCTACTATTACTAACGAAGAGCGTTCATAAAAAGGATGTTGAACTTTTAAAAATTCAAGTTCTTGGCCTTTAAATGTTTTAATTAATTTAACGTCTTTAAGTTCTAATTCTTCTTTAAGCCGTTCTTCAAATTGTTTTAAGAAAACAAAGCGGCCTTTATTTGTTTGATATAAGCCATATTCAAAACGTGGATGAACACTTAAAGCTAAGTTAGCCGGTAAAGTCCAAGGTGTTGTTGTCCAAATAAGAAATTGATCACCTTTTTTTAATTCGTTTAATTCATCAATTAAAGCAAAGCTAACATAAATTGAAGGCGAAGTAACTTCAAAATATTCAATTTCGGCTTCTGCTAAAGCTGATTCACTTGAAGGAGACCAATGAACAGGTTTTAAACCTTTATAAATTAAACCATCAAGCGCCATTTTAGAAAATGCTTCTAGTTGTTTTGCTTCGTATTCTTTATGTAGTGTAAAGTAAGGATTATCTAGATCACTTAAAACACCTAAACGAACGATTTGTTCTTTTTGAAGAGCAATTTGTTGAAGTGCATATTTTTCACAAAGATGGCGAAATTCATTAATCGGTGTCGTTTTACGATTAACACCTTGCTTTGTTATTTCATTTTCAATTGGTAAACCATGAGTGTCCCATCCTAAAACAAACGGAGTTAAATAACCACGCATATTTTTATAACGAACGATAAAGTCTTTTAAAAGGCGATTAAGCATATGTCCGCAGTGAATATTACCATTTGCATAAGGCGGACCATCATGAAGAAGAAACACTTCTTGATCAATTCGTTTTTCATTCATCGCATGGTAAAGATTTTCTTTTTCCCACTTAGCAAGAAAAAGCGGTTCTTTTTGATTTAAATTGCCACGCATTTCAAATGCAGTTTTTGGCATTAAAAGTGTTTTCTTTAGTTCCATAATCGTCTCTCCTATAAATAAAAGCGCCCAGCTAAGGACGCTCTTGATGCGCGGTACCACCTTAGTTTCATATTTAAGCAATATGACCCTCAATTATCTTTTTAACGCTAGATAGGCGGATTCCCTACTATTAATTTCAGGTTTCACTCAGAAGTGATACTTAAGATTTTTTGATAACCTTTCACCATCGTTATCTCGCTAATTTTTTTCTTAAGCGTGTCTTCGTCAACGCTTTATTTAATTTTACTTTTAAGTTGCGTTAATTGCAAATCTCTTTATGTAAAGAGCACCATTAGTAAAGCCTGAGAAGGAAATCTTTACTTTTCCTTCATAACTTACTCCCTCACCAAGAGTAAATGAATAAAGAGTATTATTTCCAGCCGTACCAACACTCATCGCTTGTTGTGGGAAATTATAACTACCAATTGAAACATTAATTTGAGCGCTTTTAATTGTCGCCGCTGTTGAGGCAACAATATGAATTTCATTAACGTTTGTTTTCTCATTATACAAAAAAGCATTTGTTGTTTCTAAATACATCGAATTAATTGCTTCCGTTCCCGTGCCGAATTGGCGGCCTAAGCCGCTTGCGGTATGGAAGCTACTAATTTTACCGGATTGAAAATAAAAATTGAAACTTAAGCCACCTAAATTCATGATATGAATTTTACCAGCTTCACTTGGTTTATTAAGTAAAGTAGCGAAAGGATCGCTATTTGTAAGCACATATTGATAAAGAGCTAGTAAACTAGGATCGGCTTCAATTTCTATTTCATATTTAGCTTCGTAATCTAAATAAGTAACACGAACTTCTTTTGTGCCTAAATCTTTGACTTCAAATTCGTAATTATCGCTTAATGAAACAGTAAAATCGTTCGTATTTAAAGGTGAATTTTTAGAAAGGTCTTGATTAATAATTCGCGCTTTAATATCATCTTTTTTTACAAACTTTTCGCCAACTTGATAATGAATTTTTAAATCATAAATAGCGAAATTGCGTTCATCTTTAGCGTCTTTTGTTTCGCCTTCTAAAACAACATCATAATAAGAGGGACGTATTTTTTCTAAAGTGCCACTTTCATTTTGTTTACTACCAAAAACATAATCGACTAATTCAGGATAGTCAACATATGGATTGCGATTATTTTGAAAAGAATATACGCCAATATTATGTTTATATTCACGTAAAGAAACATCATCAGTACTCCAAAGGAGTAAATCAACTAACATTCCGTGGGATTTGCACCCTGTTCCGCTAATTCCTTCAACAACATTTAAATCTTCAAATCTTGTTGCCATATAAAAAATTGCACGAGCTAACATGGCCTTTTCTTCTTCACGAGGTTCGAAAATACTAACGCTTTCATCACCAACGCTTTCAATTGCTCTTACACCAGTTACGTTACCATGGACGTCGGTTGGATAAACAACAGTGCCCATACTTTCATCGACATTACCCAAGTTTTTATTGCCGCGTGAGTTATTAATTCTTTTATCGCTAGCGAAAAGATTATGGAAATCACTTCTCATTTGTTTAACTAGTTCTTGTTCGGTGTCCGGGCGATCATTGCCCTCATGAAAATTACCTAATGTTTGGCAAAAAGCATGTTCACGTTGCCATCCATTATTTGATGATGTAGATGTGTATGTTTTTAAAGGTTGATAAGAAGCATAAACTAAGTTAACACGGTCTAAATTATCAAATGTTTCATCAGCTAGTTGATTTACTTCCCACTTTTGACTTGAAGTGTCAAAATTAACAAAACTAACGTTTTTATTTACTATTTGATATAGTTGTGTTTTTAAATCTTCACCATTTTCCCAAGAAGTAAGATTTTCATAATAGCCATTATAATAATCGTGATAAACAATATCTTCATCTGGTTCGGTTGAATCAGTTGTTGGATCGCTTGTCGTTGGATCGGTTATTGTTGGATCAGTTGTCGTTGGATCAACACTTGGCTCACAACTTACTAGTGTAAATACGCCGACTAAAAGTAAAGAAAAAGAAAGAAAAAGTTTTTGTATTTTATTTTTTTTAAGTAACATTTTTACCCCTCAAAAAGCCTGGTAAAATCGAATCTTCTTGTTTTTCTTGTTCATCAGAAACTTGTTTTGTATTTGTATCCTCTTTTGGAGTAGGTAAAGAATTTTTTTCACCTGATGTTTTCATTTTTTGAATTTCTTTTCCATAATCTGGAACACTTGTAAAATCAAATTCTTCAGTAAAGTCACTTGCAATAACACTAACTAAAATTTGATCACTTAATTCACGATTAATCGCAACACCAAATTTAACATCAATATTACTTCCTGCTGCTTCAATCACAAGGTTAACTGCTTCTTGTGCTTCAAAAAGCGAAACGTTAGGACCACAAGTGACAGAACAAATTGCTCTTCTAGCTCCATTAATACTTGCTTCGAGTAATGGTGAATTAATTGCGTTTTGCGCTGCATCATGGGCACGAGACGGCCCTTCACCAAAACCAAAACCAATTAAAGAAATACCCGCATCCTTTAAAGTGTTGCGAACATCAGCAAAATCAAGATTAATAATCGCTGGCATTAAAATTAAATCAGTTACAGTTTTAACAGATTGAGCTAAAACAGCATCTGATTCAGCAAAAGCACTTAAAATTGATTGCGTGCCACTAAGCATTAGTAATTTATCATTTGAAACAATAATAATTGCATCAACAGCGTCTTTTAATTCATTAAGCCCTTCAACTGAATGAGCAATTCGCTTTTTACCTTCAAAAGTAAAAGGTCTTGTAACGATGGCGACAACTAAAGCATTTTCTTCTTTAGCGACTTGCGCGATAATTGGCGCTGCGCCTGTACCAGTGCCTCCACCCATACCGGCCGCAATAAAAACCATATTTGCGCCTTTAACGACTTGTCGAATATCTTCAATCGAATCATTCGCGGCTTCTCGACCAACTGAAGGTTCTCCACCAGCTCCTAAGCCACCTGTAATGCCATAACCTAAAATAAGACGGTTTTTTGTTTTTGAGGAATTTAATGTTTGACGATCAGTATTAGCAACATAAAATTCAACGTCTTTTAAACCTTCATCAATCATTCGATTGACAGCGTTATTACCAGCCCCACCAACACCAATTACAACAATTTTAGCGACTGGTCTATAAGTATCATCGATTTCATTCATAAGCGAATTCTCCTTTATTATTTTCCTCTACTACTACGGCTTAAACTAGCAACGAGTGGACGATCTTCTTCGATATATGCAACATAATATTGACTAGCAATCAAACCACCTAAAGCATTAATAAAAGTTTGGTGACGGGCGCCAATTGTTTTTGGCACATAAATATAAATATCATTATCAGGAAAACTTTCTTCTAAAATATTTTGTAAATAATTTAAACGAGTAAAGCCACCCGTTAAAACAAGAGGGAGTTTTAAATATTTTTCATCATGATCGGCCATTAGTGTATTAATAGCTTGTTTAAGCGAAACGATATAATCATCAAGAAATCTTTTAACAATGACGTTTAAATGGTTTGTCGTATATTCTTTTTCTGTTTCATCAACAACACTTTTTGCAATCGTTGGATAAAAAGTAAGTTCGCGATGATCATAGCCATAACGACGTTTTATTTTTTCTGCTTCTTCAAATGGTATATTCAGTTCATTAGCAATAATATTCGTTAAATCTTCCCCACCTTTATTAAAAAAGGTTGAAGAATAAAGCATTTCATTACCAATTAAACTAATAGAAGTTAATTGTGAACCTAAATCAACGAGTAAATAGCTAGGTGGGGTTAACTTATTAAAAGTGTAAAAATAACTTGCTGCGTGAGGGGCAATAAAATAACGCACTACTTTTATTTCTGCATCAAGAAAAGCCTTTTTATAAGGCTCATAAACAGCATATGGTAAAACATGAATACGCGCTGAGAGGGATAAAGAAATTGATTTTTCTCCAATTGGTCTTTGTAAATATCGCTTTTTATTATCAAGTTCAAAATAATTAGGAATAATATCAACAATCGTTTGTTCTTTAGCAATACCTTCTTTACGAATTAAGTTAACAGCATTAGAAACATCGAGTTGTTCAATAATATCACTTTGTGAAGTTACTTCAGTCGTTTTTTCTTTTTCATAAACTTCTAAACCTAGAGCAGGCAAAATGACAATCGCCTCTTCAATTTCTAATTTAATTTTAGCAGTCGCATCTTTTAATTCTTTTAAAGATTTAAGTTCTTGAACGAGTAAAGGAAGATTAATAATTTTTCCGCGTTCAACAATTGCATTAATTGGTTTACGTAAAGTATAAACGACAATTGGTTGTTTATTTAAAAAATAACCAACGAGCACTTTTATCTCACTCGATGTTATTTCAATAATTGCTGTTTTTGTATTCATAATTTTGTCTAAATTATATTATATATAAAAAGCACATTTATTTCCAAGCCTTTTATCTAATTTTGTCCTAAAATTGTACTAATTATAAAAGCTGCATAACAAAATGCAGCTTTAGAAGGAGGAAATGGCTTTTTATTTTTCATGAACGACTTCTTGCGTATCGTTTTGATTTGCTTGCGCTTGCCTTGTGGCAATTTGAATTGTGATCGGAATTGAAATAGCAATTGCTGCTACGGCAAAAAGAGAAAACACAATAATGAATTTTCTCATTCGATAATAAGGGGCACGGCGGTGATACTTCACTAATTTGTCTTTCATACTTCACTCTCCTTTAGACGTTCAACAACACGTAGCTTAGCGCTTTTTGAGCGCGGATTATTCGTTTGTTCTAATTGACTAGGGCAAATAACTTTGCGGTTAATAAGTCGAAACTCTTCTTTTTTAATTTGATGAGGGAGTAAAAAATCATTTATTCTTGTTCCTTCAATTTTCGTTTTTTTATTAAACATTTGTTTAACAAGACGATCTTCTAAGGAATGAAAAGAAATAATTGCTAAACGGCCACCGGGCTTTAAATAAGCTAGAGCTTTTGTAATTGTTTGCTCTAAAACATTCAACTCATCGTTAACTTCAATTCTTAAGGCTTGAAAAATTTGTTTAGCAGGATGGCCTTTTTTTGCTAATTCTTTTATCGGTTTTGATAATTTAATAATTTCCACGAGTTCACTTGTTGTTTCAATTAATTTCTTTTTACGGGCTTGAATAATATTTTTAGCAACTTGATAAGAGTACTTATCTTCGCCATATTCACGAAAGACTTTTACTAAAGCTTCTAGTGAATAAAAATTAACAACTTCTTTAGCACTTAAGTCTTGTGAGGTATTCATGCGCATATCAAGCGGAGCGTTGTTTCGGTAAGAAAAGCCACGGCTTGGATCATCAAATTGCGGGGATGAAACACCTAAATCAAGTAAAATACCATCAACTTCGTAAATATTTAACTTTTTTAAGACTTCGGGGAAAGTTACAAAATTAGCATGAAGGGCTTCGAAGTTTTTACTAATCTTTGAAAGAACAATTTTAGAATACTTAATTGCTTCTAAATCTTGATCAAAGCCAATGACTTTTCCTTTTGAACTTAATCTTTTTAAAATTTCACTAGCATGACCGGCTCGTCCAAGTGTTAAATCAAGATAAACACCATCTTTTTGGATATTAAGTAGATGGATAACTTCATCACGTAAAACAGGGATATGTTTTAACATCGTTAAAGTGGCAACTTTTCAGCTTTGTTTTCAAAGTCTTTGGCGTTATCTAATAAATATTTTTCCCAAATAACTTCATCCCAAATTTCAAAATGATTAATAACTCCTACGACAACGACTTGGCGTGAAATGTTATGATCACTTAAAAGTTTTAAAGGAATTTGAATTCGTCCTTGGCTATCAACTTCAAGTTCAACAACGCTTGAAAGAGCAATACGTTGCACGTCCCGAGCATCACGCTGAGAGTAAGATAAATTTTCTAAAGCCTCAGTTAACTTTAAAAAAGTATCTTCTTTATAAACACTCAAAGATCCATCATAGCCACGGAGAATATAAAGCTTAGAACCTGCTAAAGTTCTTAATTTCTTTGGGATAACAAGACGGCCCTTTTCATCAAGGGTGTGATAATAACTGCCAAAGAACATACCACTTTCCTCCACTTTCTACCACTTGGATAACTATATTATACGCACAAGCGCTCGCTTCGTGCAAACAAAAAAATAACATTTTTTAATTTAAAAATATTCCAAAAAATAATGTTTATAAAATAAACAATTGATATATTTAGTAGTTTAATAGTATTTTTTTAGTAGTGTTATTTCTTCTTATTTATTAAAAGATCTAAGTTTTCAAATGGGGATTGTCCTTGTTCTTCTTGCTCTTTTTTAAACGAATCTTCATCTAAGAAACGGTAATTACGCCCGCCTTTAGGTAATTTTGCGCCAGGTTTAATTGGTCTCATATCAATATTTACACGAATAAGTGAGTACACTATTTCTTCAATATTTAAATAATCTTCTTCAATAATCATCGCGTCTTCATTAACGTTATATGTATCACTAATAAGAACTTCTTCATCCAGTTCTAAAATATGACTAAAGTGTTCAAGTGTATATGAACATTCTAAAAGAACTTCAACTTTTGCCCTAATATAAAAACTAATATGATTTCCTTTTTTTAATAATTCAATATCGCTTTGACACATTAAAATACTTATTAGTGGGCGAGTATATTTAAAAGGAGGTGAGGGAAAAATCAAATTCTCTTGTAAGACAAGAGGTATATGATAATTAATCTTACTTTTAAAAATATTCATTTTTATGTCCTTAAAATAATTTGATGTTTTTTATTTAAAAGTTCAATTAATTTCTTTTCTATTTCTTTTACTTCTTCATCAAGAAGAGTTTTTTGTTTATCTAAATATGTTAAAGAAATAGCTATTGATTTAAATCCTAATGGTAAATGTTTATCTAAATAAATATCAAATAAATTAACTTGATTAATAAGTTTTGAAAACGAAGTAATTGTTTTTTTAATTTCGCCATAAGTAACGTGTTCAGGCACTAAGAGTGATAAATCGCGTTTTATAACTGGAAAGCGGCTTAATTGCTCATAGACAATTGCTTTGCTCTCGCTTTGAAGAAGATCATCTAAAACAATTTCTAAAAGATAAACGCCTTCTTTTTCAACGTCATATTTTTTTGCCATTAAAGGATGAAGTTTACCTAAATAACCAACTACTTGGTTATCAAATTTTAAATAGGCACTTTGGCCAGGATGAAGTTCAACATTTGTTTTTTCAACTTTTTCAAATTTTAAACGATTAAGCGAAAGATGAAAATAACGAGCAAGGCCCTCAATTATACCTTTTAGATGATAAAAAGAATAAGGCGTTTTGTTTAATTCATCTTGTAAGAGTAATCCACCACTTAATAAAAGACTTAGATGTGTTTTTTCTTGGCCTTCATAATCGATATCACTTATTTCATAAAGAGCAAGATTTTTTTGATCACGAGCTTGGTTATAACTAGCGACTTGAAGTAGTGAAGGTATTAAACTTAGACGTAAATACATATGTTCTTCACTTAAAGGATTTAAAAGCTTATACGCTTTTGTTTGTTTTAGCAAAACAAAGTCACTAATTTCTTTTTTGGAAACGAGTGAATAAGTTAAAATTTCATCAATCCCACGATGTGATAAATATTGTCTTAGTCTTAAAACTTTATTTTTAAAAGGAGTATACCCGCCTAAAGTTGAAGGTAAAAGTGGTAGTGAACCTTTAATATGTTCTAAACCGATAAGGCGAATAACTTCTTCACTTAAATCAGCTTCACTAACTAAATCAATCCGCCAAGTTGGAGGCGTGGCAAGAAATGACTTATCATCTAAAACATCGACTTTAATATGCGCGCGCTTAAGCGTTTTTAAAATTTCTTCACTAGTGAAAGAAGTACCTAAGCGATTATTAATATATTCATAAGTCGATTTAATATTTTTAACTTCTTTTTGGCTTCTTTGATCGTAAGTAATAATTTCTTCGATACTTGAAGGTTTACATAATTTTAAAATTAAGTCGGTCGCCAAATGCATAACGCTTTCAAATTGATAAGGATTAATGCCTTTCATAAAACGAATTGAAGCATCACTAGTTAAGCCTAAGCGATTAGCTGTTTTTCGAATCGCACTAAAAGAAAAATTAGCAACTTCGATAACAATCTTTTTAGTTAATTCATCAACAGCACTACTATAAGCTCCGAAAACACCACCTAAACACATTACTTCATTATTAGATGTAATACCGATATCGCCTTTTTGGACTTGATATTCTTTTTCATCTAAACCAATAAAAGAACCAACATAGTCATCTTTAATAATCAATTCTTTTTTTGGAAGTTTATCATAATCATACATATGTAAAGGTTGCCCCGTTAAAAGCATGACATAATTACCAATATCAACAATGTTATTAATTGAGCGAACATTCATACTTTGCAAAGCAACTTTTAACCACTTTGGTGAAGGTCCAACTTGAATATCACTAATAACACGAGCTGAAAATTGCGGACATTGAGGCGTTAAAGAGTTAACATAAAAACTAGATTTATCGCCTTGAATTACTTTATAATCTTCTTTTTTAACTTCTAAATTTTCTAAGGTTGCAATTTCATAGGCAACATTTAAAAGCGCATATAAATCGCTGCGATTAGGTAAAATACGAAGATCTAAAAGATAATCATCTAAGCCTAAATATTCTAAAACGTTTGTTTCGCCAACTACTGCATCATTATCTAACTCTTCAATGCCTTCAAGTTGTTTTGAGCTTAGAAACTTATGATCAACTCCTAATTCACTTAACGAACAAATCATTCCTTCACTAACTTCACCGCGAAGTGAACTTTTTTTAATAACACCAAAGGGGAGTTTTGCTCCTTCTAAGGCAACGATAACTTTTAAATTTTCTCGACAATTAGGCGCACCACAAACGATTTGTAATGTTTTTTTACCGATATTAACTGTTGTGACGTGTAAATGATCACTATTAGTATGTTTTCTAACATTAACAATTTCACCAATTACTAAATTAGTCGCGCTTGCAAGTTTTTTAACTTCTTCAACTTCAACACCAGCAAAAGTTAATTTTTTTGCTAGAGCAAACGGATCGACATTATTTAGATTTATATATTTTTTGAGCCAATTATAACTTACAATCATCTTTTTATCCTCACCTTTTATTTAAATTGCTTTAAAAAGCGTACATCGTTTTGGTAAATGCGGCGAATATCATCAATTTGATATCTAAGCATTGCCACACGCTCAACCCCAATACCAAAAGCAAACCCAGAATAAATTTCCGGGTCATATCCTGACATTTTTAAAACATCTGGGTGAACCATTCCTGCTCCTAATATTTCAATATAGCCAGTATGTTTACAAGTCGGACAACCTTGACCATCACATTCAGCACAACTAACTTCAACTTCGACACTTGGTTCAGTAAATGGGAAATATGAACTAACTAGACGAATTTCTCTTTTTGGACCAAACATTTTTTTAATAAATAAATCAAGTGTTGCCTTAAGGTGACCTAAATTAATGTTTTGGCCAACGAGTAAACCTTCAATTTGCATAAATTGATGCGAGTGGGTCATATCATCATTATCCCGTCGGTAACATTTACCCGGACAAACGACTTTAATTAATTCGCCTTTTTTTTCTTCCATAACCCGAGCTTGTGCTGGGGATGTGTGTGTTCTTAAAAGGAGACTTTCACTAAAATAAAAAGAGTCTTGCATATCACGCGATGGGTGATTTTTAGGGATGTTCATTAATTCAAAATTATAATAATCACTTTCCACATCTCTTCCTTCTTTAACTTCATAACCCATTTCAATAAAAATATTTAAAATTTCATCACGAACTAAAAAGACCGGATTAACACCACCACTAGTATAATTAACACTAGGCAAACTTAAATCAATTTGTTCTTTATTTAATTTGTCAGTTAAATCTGCACGATCAATTAAATTACTTTTTTGTTCATAAAGTTGAAATAAATGTTCACGGACTGAATTAATTTTTTGGCCAAATACACTTCTTTCTTCTGGCGTTAAACTTTTTAAAATACTAAGCATCGTATTAATTTCAGCTTTTTTTGATAAATAGGCGTTACGAATTTCAATTAATTGTTTTTTTGAAATTGCTTCTTCGATTTTGTTTGTAATAAGTTTTAATAAATGATCAAGTTTTTCTAAATGTTCTTTCATAAAAGCTCCTAATAAAAAATAAAATGACACACAAGGAACGAATTTCTCCGTGGTGCCATCCTCTTTCGTAAATGAATTTACGCTCTATGTCTTAACGCGACTTACGGGAAAAAATTCCATCCTCGGAGGTGAATTCATCGCTTTTATTAGATGATGGGTCACACTTTTCCATCTTCCCTGGCTAATAATTATTTGCGACTACTACTTCTCGTCAACGTAAAAATAGTATAACACAACTTAAAAAACTATGTATAGTTTATCGTTGACTTAATCGATACAAAATAATACTTGCCGCGACACTAACATTTAAAGATTCAATTGAATGCATGGGAATTTTAATTTTGATGTCACTTATTTTTAAAATGTCTTGACTCACGCCTCGTCCTTCATTACCAAAAACAATAATATATTTTTCTAACAAATTCACTTCTTCAAACGATATAGCGTTTTTTAAAGAAGTGGCAACAATTTGATAACCTTCATCTTTTAAAGTTTCTAAATGTTTTGTTGAACTTTGTATTAAATTAAGATTAAAAAGTGCGCCTTGAGTTGCACTTATGACTTTTTCGTTATATATTGAAGCGCATTTTTTTGAAAGTAAAATATCTTGATAGCCGAAGGCTAAAGCCGTTCTTAAGATTGTTCCTAAATTACCAGGGTCGCTTACTTCATCTAAATAAATTAGTTTTTTAGTCGTTATTTCTTTTGCCTCTAGTTCATAACAAACCGCAATAACATTAGGTGGGCTTTTTTTGGAAGAAAGTTTTTTCATAATTACTAAAGGAATAACTAATTGCAGAAGATTAATATTTTTAAAAGGTTTTAAAACAAAAAGATGTTTAACTTTTTTAGTATTTAAAGCCATTTCTAAAAGATGTTCGCCTTCAATTAAGAAAAGTTTTTCTTGAAAACGATATTTAGGATGTTTAAGCTTTAAAGCTTCTAAAACATATTGATTATCTTTTGAAGTAATTTCTTTAATTATCACTAAACTGACCCTTTTTAATCATCTCAATTAATTCATAATAATTTGGGCAAAATTTTAATACTTTATTATAAAAAGAATTTTGATGATGAAAATGCGTATCATGAGCTAGTTCATGAATAATAATCGCATCACTAAGTTTTTCAGCAAAATGAATTAAAGCAAGTTGAAAAGTTAAAGAATGCGTTTTTTGTGAATTAGAAGCATAACGTGTTTTCATTTTCCGAACTTTAATATTATAAGGTTTTTTAATTTTCATTAGTTCTTCAAAATAACGCACGCGACTTGTAAAATGATTTAAAGCAATTGTTTTTAATTTTTTTTCTAAATCTTTTTCATCTAAATAATAAAGTTGGTTGTCGATTAGAAAGTTCTTTTTAGTTAAATAGCCTTCATTTAAAGTAATGAGTTCACCTAATAAGTATAGTTGCCCATTAAGAAGAGGATTAAGCGGAGATTGTTGTTTACTCAATAATCGTTCATAATGTTTGTTTAAGTATTTAATAATCGTTTGTTTTGGTGTTTTAAACGGAGCACTAACGAAAAAAGTATTATCGAGATAACGAAAAATAACATTTTTTATTTTCTTTGAAGTTACGACGACTAAATATTCTTTTTTGTCTTTACTAAAGCGAAATTCGTAATTCATTACTATAGTATATGCTTATTAGCATAATGAATAAAGTTTTTTCTTTTTTAAGTGCTAGAAGAATATGATAAACTATAATCGTTTTAAGGAGAAAAAAATGGCAAGGAAAAAATCAAACAAAAAAACAAACAAAAATGCGTTTTTATTATCAGGAGTTTTATTACTCGTTGCTTTAGTCTTATGGTTTGTTTTACCAGCAGTTAGTCGTACGCCTTTAATTGGTGACGATATTTCTTATACTTTTTTACAATCAACTTTTGGTTACAAAGAAGTTAATACTGAGATACAAGTATTCAATTTTAATATTGCGGGATTATTGGGACTTATCTTTTTAGTTTTAGCGCTTGTCGTTAGTGTATATCATTTTGTTGCTAAAAAATCAGTTCTAGGCGGTTTAGCTCATTTTGTCGTTTTAGTTTTAGGCGTTGCTGCTGGTGTTTTAGTTTTACTTTCTAAAACAACACTTCAAATTGAATTAGTTACAATTGATCCTAATAAAGTTCATTTAGCGATTGGAAGTTATATTGTTGGCCCTCTTGCAATCGTTGGTGGCGTCATTCCTTTTGCTTTTAAATTAATTAAATAATGAAAAAAATACTCATTAGTGCTTGCCTCGTTGGTGATAAAGTTCGTTATGATGGCGGACATAATCTTTCACCATACATTAATGAACTAATGAATTATTTTGAACTCGTTCCTTTTTGCCCTGAAGTTGAAGGCGGACTTAAAATTCCCCGTTTAAGAAGTGAAATTCGTTATGGGCGCGTTATTAATGAAAAAGGAAAAGAAGTAACAAAATATTTTAAAAAAGGTGCTGAATTGGCCCTTAATTTATGTAAATATTTACATATTGATTTAGCAATTTTAAAAGAAAATTCCCCATCGTGTGGAGTTCATTATATATATAATGGTTTTTTTGAAAACCATTTAATTAAAGGAAGCGGCTTAACCTCGACTTTATTAAAGCAAAATGGTATTCGCGTTCTTAGTCAAAACGAAATTCCGCTTCTACTTGAAGAATTAAAAAAAGAAAATATCTAATTAATTAATCTTTTTATTGTTTGGCTTGTTTAATTTCCGCAAGTGTTTTTTGATCAATTGCTTTAACGACTTCAGTAACTAATTTCACTGCTTCAAGATAATCGTCGATATGTACTAATGACACGTGGCTATGAAAATAACGACATGGGACAGAAATTGTCATCGTTACGACACCGGCATATTGTTTATGAATTTCACCAGCATCAGTACCACCAGCGGTCATTAAGTCGTAAGTGTACTTAATGCCTTTTTCTTTAGCAATCTTTTCAACAAAATCAAAAAGTCCCCGATGAGCAATAACAGAGCCATCCATAATCGATAAGGCAACACCTGCTCCTAATTTAGTCGGATGATTCGGCGCGCCAGGTAAGTCATATGACATTGTCACATCAAGGGCAAAGGCAATGTCTGGTTTAATATGATAGGCAGCCGTTCTTGCTCCTCTTAAACCAACTTCTTCTTGAACAGTACCGGCAGCAACGACGGTTGCTTTATGATCAACGTCTTTTAAGTTTTGTAAAACTTCAATAGCAATTGCCGCGCCAACACGATTATCCCAAGCTTTCCCTAAAAGTGTTTTATTATCATTCATAACGCGGAAGGGTGTATAAGGCGTAATCATATCGCCAACACGAACACCGAGTTTTTCGACTTCTTCTTTATTTTTAACGCCAATGTCAATATACATATCTTTAATTTCCATAACGCGGTTTCTTTGTTCAAGTGGCATACCATGAGGAGGTTGAGCGCCAACAACACCAAAGATTTTTTTACCTTCGCTAGTTGTAATGCGAACTGTTTGGGCTAAAACAACATGTCCCCACCACCCACCAATTGGATGAAAGCGAATGTATCCTTGATCTTCAATCCGATGAACTAAAAAACCAACTTCATCAATATGGCCTGATAACATAATAACTGGTTCATCTTTTTGCCCATCTTTATAGGCAATAATTGATCCTAAATTATCATATTCGATACGTGAAGCATAATCACTAACGTGTTTTTTGAAAACACGGCCTACTTCTTGTTCTCGGCCAGAAACGCCTTCGACTTCACTAAGTTCTTGTAAAAAGGCTAATCTTTTTTTGTCTGTCATTTATTTTTTTCTCCTTAATAATTATTTTCTTGTCGCTTGTAATTTTCTTGTAATTTTTTTAAGTATGCATCTTTTACTTCAAGGATTGTAAAATTCAAACTTAAAATTAGATTTAAGAAAAGCTGAATGGCTTTAGTATAGTTTTCTATATTATAATTATCAATCAGTTTACTAATTAAAGCGAATAATTCGTGAAAATGTTTCGTTAGACTTAAGTTTTCTTTTTGAATAACATAAGAAAACTTTTTTGTTTTTAAAGCAACACCAATCGATAAGAAAAAATGTAGTCCGTCTGCATATTCATCTAAAAGAATATTTTTATTAGAAGGACCTTTTGTTGACCAATATTTAAATACTCGTGTTTCATTAGCAAGTTCTGATATTTCAACGAGTAATGCTAAAAGACGATCATCTTTTGTCGATTCATAAGATGTACCATGTTTTAAAGCAATCGTTTCATCAAGACGGGCTTGTAAACCATATAACTCACTTAAGTCGAAAACATTGTTCATAATTTAATTTTCTTTAAATGCCAAATATCATTAATATATTGTTCAATTGTCCGATCAGTTGTAAAAAAGCCACTACGGGCAATATTAATAATTTGCATTTTTGCCCAAAGCGCTTTATCTAAATAAAGTTTTTCGATTTTTTCTTGCGCTTCAATATAGGCTGGTAAATCTTTTAAAATAAAGTAATTATCATTATGGTGCATTACTTCATCAAAGATGATTTGATATTTTTCATTTTTTCCAAATGTCCAAGGTCCATTAAATAAACTATCAATAATTTTTTTAATGCGTGGGTCACTATGATACATGTCCCAAGGATTATAATCACCTTGCGCGTAATGTTCTTCGACTTCTTCAGTTTTTAAACCAAAAATAACAGCGTTTTCTAAACCAACTAATTCTGATATTTCAACGTTAGCGCCATCAAGTGTTCCTAAAGTTATTGCTCCATTCATCATAAATTTCATATTACCAGTCCCGCTAGCTTCTTTTCCGGCTGTTGAAATTTGTTCGCTCACGTCTGTTGCGGGAATAATTTTTTCAGCAGAAGAGACACCATAATTTTCAACAAAGACGACTTGTAAATATTTACTTACTTTTTCATCGCGATTAATTACATCACTAACAGCAATAATTAGTTCGATAACTTTTTTCGCAAACGTATAACTTGGTGCCGCTTTTGCCCCAAAAATAAATGTTCTTGGATAAATTTTAAAGTTCGGGTCTTCTTTTAAGCGTTGGTATAAATAAATAATATGAAAAACATTCATTAGTTGCCTTTTATAAGCGTGAAGGCGTTTAATTTGCACATCAAAAATAGAATCAACATTAATAATTGTGCCTTGCTTTTTCTTTAAATAAGCTGCCAAAGCGAGTTTATTTTCATCTTTAATTTTTAAAACAGCCTCTTGAACTTTTTTATCATCTTTATACTTTTCAAACGCTTGAAGTTCGGACATATCTAAATACCATTTTTCACCAATTTTTTTGCTAATAAAATCAGTAAGTTTTGGATTAGCATACATCATCCAACGACGATGCGTTACGCCATTTGTTTTATTATTAAATTTTTCAGGATAAATTTCATAAAATTCTTTAAATGTATCACGCTTTAAAATTTCAGTATGAAGTTTAGCAACTCCATTAACAGAATAAGCAGCATAAATCGCAAGATTTGTCATATGGATTTGACCGTCTTTAACAATTTGCATCGCATAGCGTTTTCCTAAATCAATATTTTTCTCAGCGAGTTCAATATTAAAGCGGCGATTAATTTCTTCAATAATCATAAAACAACGTGGAATTAGACGTTGAACGTATTGAATCGGCCATTTTTCTAAAGCTTCTTGCATCGTTGTGTGGTTCGTATAAGCAAAGCTTTTTTGAACTTGTTTCCAAGCATCGTCCCATTCATATTCATATTCATCAATTAAAAGTCTCATCATTTCTGGAATAGCTAAAATCGGATGCGTATCATTTAATTGAAAAACATGATGTTCGGCAAATTGATCTAAATTACCAAAACGACGATTATGTCCGCGCATCGCACTTTGTAAGCCAGCACTAACTAAAAAATATTGTTGTCGAAGGCGTAAAATACGTCCTTGTTCAGTCGAATCGTCAGGATAAAGACCGTGACATAATTGTTTAAGCGTTTTTAAATATTCATCAAAATCTTGAGTTTTAGGGAGGTTTTCATAACTAGGTTCAGCCGACCATAAACGTAAAGTATTTGCAACATTATTACGATAACCCACGAGTGAAACATCATATGGCATGGCAATAACAGAAACAGCATTCGAAGTTCTAATGCCAAATTGGCCATTCTTTTTTAAGTAAGTTTCAGCATTACCATAAAATTTAACTTCGACAGCATGTTTTGGTTTGCGGACTTCAAAAACATAACCATTTGTGAGCCAATTATCAGGCATTTCAATTTGTTTATGATTACGAATTGCTTGGCGAAAAAACCCATATTCATAACGAATCGTATTACCATGTCCTGGATAGCCTAAAGAGGCAAGTGAATCCATAAAGCAAGCCGCTAAACGACCAAGACCTCCATTTCCTAAACCGGCATCTTTTTCTTGATCTTCTAATTCTTTAATATCAATGCCTAAATCTTTTAAACCTTGTTCAGCAATTTCATAAATACCAAGATTTTGTAAGTTTGAATGCATTAAACGACCAATAAGAAACTCCATCGAAAAATAAATTAATTGCTTACTTTTATTTTTTAAAATATGTTCACGTGTTTGCCGCCAATAATTACCAGCATAATCACGAACAATCGTTCCTAAAGCATCATAACGTTCGCTAATATGTGAATCTTTAACGTTTTTACCGTACTTTTCACTTAAACGCTTTGCGAATTCTTTTTTAAACTCATTTTTATCCTTAAACATCTTTTTCTCCTTCTACTTTTTATATTTTAAAATCATTGCTGCAAATGAAGCGACTTTAATTTTAATATGATGAGGACGGCCATAAGGTCCATAAGGTTCAGTTTTTAATGGTAAACCATTATATTGATTTGCCCCACTATAAACATCTTTATCACTATTAAAAATTTCTTCATAAATGCCTTCTTGATGAACGCCTAATTCATAATTTTCAAAATAATTAGGTGTCATATTAAAAACAAAAACTAAATGTGAATCGTCAACAATTCTTTCAAAAGCATAAATTGATTGATCAACGTTATCAGCCATCAACCAACGAAAACGTGTTGGATTATATTCTTGAAAATGCATCGCTTTTTCATATTTATAAATTAAATTTAAATCACGAATAAGTCTCGTAATCGAATCATGTTTAGGAAAAGTTCTTAAAACCCAAGGTAGAGATTTACTTTCATTCCATTCATCAAAAGAAGCTAATTCATTACCCATAAAATTAAGCTTTTTGCCAGGATGAGCGAATTGATATGTATATAAATTACGAAGTAGAGCAAACTTTTGTTCATAATCGCCCCACATTTTATTAATAATCGTACCCTTACCATGAACGACTTCATCATGAGAAAGCGGTAATAAGAAATTTTCACTAAAAAAATACGCCATCGAAAAAGTTAAATCATGATGATGATGTTTTTTATAAATTGGATCTTTAGAGTAATATTTTAAAGTATCATTCATCCAACCTAAATCCCATTTATAGTCGAAACCTAATCCACCATATCCGACTGGTTTAGTAACTCCTTGGAAGTCACTACTATCTTCAGCAATCATAATAATTGAAGGATGTTCGCCATGTAAAAGCGTATTCATTCTTTTTAAAAATTCAATCCCGCCTTCATTACGACCTTTAGACTTGTCACCATCATGAAAAATAATATTACTAACCGCATCAATTCTTAAACCATCAAAATGAAAATAAGTTAAAAAATAGTTCATCGCTGAAATTAAAAAAGAGCGAACTGGGTCTTTACTTAAATCAAATAAATTACTACCCCATTGTGAATATCTTCTTTTTTTATTTTTTGGTTCAAATAAATAATCACCATCAAAGTTTGCTAAAGCAAAATCATCTTTAGCAAAATGAACGGGGACAAAATCTAAAATCACACCAATGCCTGCTTGATGCATTCGATCAACAAAAGACATTAATTGTTTAGGATTTCCATAACGTGAATCAACCGAATAAAAACCAGTTGCTTGATATCCCCAAGAACCATCAAATGGATATTGAGTAATCGGCATAATTTCAACGTGTGTATAACCTAATTCTTTAACATAAGGAATTAAATAATCAGCAATTTCTTCATAACTTAAATGGCGATTATCAACTTTTCCTTTCCAAGAACCTAGATGAATTTCATAAATTGACATCGGTGCATCAAATTGACGTGAGCGATTTTTCATGTAAGCACTGTCGTGCCAAATAAAATTTTTAATATCGAAAAGACGTGAACAAGTCGCTGGCCGATATTCACTATAAAAAGCAAAGGGATCAGCTTTATCGACATATTCGCCTTTAGCGTTTTTAAAATGATATTTATATGATTCATACTCACGTAAATATGGAATAAAAAGTTCATAAACACCGACATCATCAACTTTATTCATTTTATGCTTATAAAAATCCCATTGATTAAAAGTGCCAATAACACTAACATCACTTGCCATCGGCGCATAAAGACGAAACATAACGCCAGGAACTTTTTTATTATTAATTTCTTGTTCAATAAAATGAGCGCCAAAATATTCATAAGCGCGTGTTGTTTGTCCTAATAAAAAATCATAAAGTAGTCCGTACGCCATACACTAATTATTTATTATACATATACACGCGATATAATTAAAGTGTCAAAAGTTAAAATTGAACTTAAGTTAATTAATCGCTATAATTTTAAATGTTGATATGAGGAAAAAAAATGAAAAAGATTCTCGTTGTTAATGCCGGAAGTTCAAGTTTAAAATTTAAATTGTATTTAATGCCAAGCGAAGAAGTATTATGTTCAGGTATTGCTGAACGGATTATGCATGAAGATGCAATTTTTCAAATTAAAATTAATCAGCAAAGTTATAAAGAAGTATTGCCGATTAGTGATCATAAAAAAGCTGTTCATTTACTCGTAGATGCCCTTAAAAAACATAATATTATCCAAAGCTTTGATGAAATTGCTGCAATTGGTCATCGTGTTGTTCAAGGTGGTAAATATTATAATAAGAGTGTTATTTTTGATGAATCGGTTGCTGAAAAAGTCCATTCTTTAATCGACTTAGCTCCACTTCATAATGGTCCAAATTTAACTGGCTATCGAGCTTTTAAAGAAATACTACCTAACATACCAAATGTCGCTACTTTTGATACAGCCTTTCATCGGAGTATGGCCGAAGAAGATTTTGTTTTTCCAATCCCATATGAATTAACAACAAAATACGATCTTTATCGTTATGGCTTCCATGGCACTTCTCATGAATATTTAGCAATTGAAGGCGCTAAATTATTAGGTCAAGAAAATTTAAAAATTATTACTTGTCATATTGGTTCAGGCGCTTCAATTAGTGCGGTTAAAAATGGTAAATGTGTTGCTACTTCGATGGGTCTAACTCCTCTTGGCGGTATTATGATGGGAACAAGAACTGGCGATATTGATCCGTCAATCGTTTATTTTTTGTGTCATAAATTAAATAAAGACATTCAAGAAGTTTATGATATCTTAAATAAAAAATCAGGTCTTTTAGGTGTTTCTGGTGTTTCAAATGATGCTCGCGATGTCGATAAAGCTAAGGCTAAAGGAAACGAACGAGCAATCTTAGCACAACGTTTATTTATTCGGCGAATTGCTGATTATATTGGTCAATATTTTGTGCGCTTAGGCGGAGCTGATTTAATTATTTTTTCAGCGGGAATTGGCGAGAATTCGCACTCTTTTCGCCAAAATGTCATAAAAGAAATAAGTTCTGCACTTGAAATCGACTTTAATGAAGAAATTAATAAAAATAGTCGGGCTATTACAACTTTATTAACAAATCCGAGCAGTAAAGTTCACGTTGCTTTAATTCCGACTGATGAAGAAGTTATGATTGCGCGCGATACTTTTCGGCTAATTTAATTAAAAAAACGCTATAAATGGTATTACTTTAGTAATAAGCAAAATTTAAAACCGCTTTCATTTTCATATTTATGAATAAATATTTTTTATTGTTGACAATATTTTTGTTAAGACTTACTATTAAAATAATTTTTATTTACACGAAAGGAGAAATGCTGTAATGAAATTAAAAAAACTTTTACCAATCACATTGCTCGCTTTATTGTCATTAGCAAGTTGTGATGTACTTCCACTTCCGACTGATAGTGATGATCCATCGGTAACGGACACGTCTCCAACTGATTCGACAGAACCGTCAAACGACACTTCCTCAGATCCGACAGATTCCTCAAGCGATACTTCCTCAGATCCGACAGATTCCTCAAGCGACACTTCCTCAGATCCGACAGATTCCTCAAGCGATACTTCCTCAGATCCGACAGATACAAGTTCTGATCCGACCGATACAAGTTCTGATCCAGATCCAGATTCAGATCCAGAACCAAGTCTTTTAGCCGATTTTATTGCCGGTTTAGACGAAGGTTTTGTAGATGTGGACGATCTTTATTATGTACTTGATAACATTGGTGAAGCCTCTAAAGGCATTAACGCAGCCGTAATTCAACGCGTTGAAGGTTTTGACCCAAGAATTCTTAATGATCCATCACAAGCTTACTTGGAAGAAGTTAGTGGCTATGGCTTAATTGATGGCGACGCTGTTGAAGTTGGCGTTGAAGTTGATTTAGCTCTTGCTGAGGATAATGGCGCAGGTGGTTATGTTCTCGGAGACTCTTTCCCTTATATTAATGAAGTTATGACTGTTTGGGATGATGGCGAAGAAGTTCACTTAACTAATCTTGCCGAAGACGATGTTGACGATCCATATTCATTTGCAATTAGTGCTGATTCTGATGATGTCGATATCGATGACTTTAAAGTATTTATCAACAGCGGAAATGCTGAAGAATACTTATATTGGGCCGAAGCTGCTTATATGGCTTTCGCTGGCGGAGATGACTTTGAAGTAGTTCGCTTAGTTGCCCAAGCTGAAAAAGTCGTTGATGAAGAAGATGGCGACTATTTACATCTTAGATATTATACATTCGGTTCTTGGTTTGATATTTATAGCGCCGAAGGTGCTGGTTGGGGACCTAGCTATGCTGGCGTCTATGTCGATCGTGGCGAAGTTTGGGGCTTTGAAGCTATTATTAATGCTGATGGCGTTTTCGAAGCAGCCTATAACTATTTTGATCATTTAATCGAAATCCTTTATTATGATTTAAATTGGGACGAAAGCGATCCTGTTCCTGAAGGTTCAGACGACTTTGATATCGAAGACCTTGATTTAATTATTGTAGATGAAGGTTGGGGATTAGTTTATGATGTGACACTTTTTGTGTTCTTTAGTCTTGATGAAGTCGCAATCGAACTTCCTGACGTTGATGACTATCGTGAAGCCGATGCCTCTGACACAACTTATTTCTTTGATTTAGAAGACTACGGCTTCGAAGTCTAAGATTAATTAGTTAAACAAAATTTGTTTAAAAGCGGCTCTAAGGAGTCGCTTTTTCTTTTCTTTAAAGAGAAAAAAACTTATAATATATATTTAGTTATATAGATAATAGAAAAGAGAATTGTTTTATGAATAAAATTGATCGTTTAATTAAAAAAGAAGCTAAGCCTTTTTTAAAACAATATCACGAGATATTAAATGAAATTAAAAAATTTGATAAAATCGCCCTTTTTCGTCATATTATGCCCGATTTTGATGCGATGGGTACACAAATGGGTTTATATATTTGGTTAAAGGATAATTTTCCAAATAAAGAAATTCGTTATTTGGGTGATAACCATGTAAGTTTTACCCCACGTCTTTTCCCTGAAACCGAAAAATTAAATGAGGATTGGTTTAATGAGCCGTTCTTAGCTATTATTTTAGATACCGCTAATAAGTCACGGATTGCTGATCCGCGTTGGGCAAAAGCAAGTTTAATTATTAAAATAGATCATCACCCTGCTGTTGAACAATTTGGTCATATAAATCTCGTTAATACAAAGATGGCCGCGGCAAGTGAAATTGTTGTCAATATGCTTTTATCAATTAAAGGCAAGTACATTTTAAGTAAAGAAGCTGCTAGTAACTTTTATATTGCCCTAGCAGGCGATTCAGGACGTTTCCAATATAATTCCACTACTCCACATACTTTTGCGATTGCTAAAGAATTACTTAAGACTGGTTTTACTTTAAGTAATGTTTATCAAAAAATGTATTATAAAAAAATTGAAGACTTAAAAGTTACGGCATACGTTTTAAACAATTTTAAAGTTAGCGAACACGGTGTTGCTTATTATGTTTTAAGTGACGAGGTTCAAAAAGAATTAAATATTACGACTGAACGTGGTAAAGAAAACGTTAATATTTTTTCTAATATTGAAGGGATTAATGTTTGGTGTTCGATTACTGAGGATATAAAAGACAAATGTTATCGGATTTCAATTCGTTCGAAAGAAAAAGCAATTAATGAAGTCGCAGCTAAATATGAAGGTGGCGGACACGCCCAAGCTAGCGGTGCAAAAATTAAAACCCTCGATCAACTTGAGCAATTTATTAAAGATTTAGACGACTTATTCATTTAAGAAAAAGGTTTTGCAACCTTTTCATTAAAAAAGAGTAAATCTTTTGCTAAAATATAGAAGATGAATTTTATTCCTTTACACGTTTATAGCGGCTATTCTTTTTTACAAAGTGGACTTAATTTAGAAAAATACGCCAAAGCTTTAAAAAAAAGAGGCTTTTTAGGTTCAGGAATAAGCGATTTTGCATCATTAACAGGTTTACCGCATTTTGAAAAACTTTTAAAAAAATATCAATTAAAACCTCTCTTTGGTTTAGATTTAGAAATTAATGAACTCGTCTTATCATTTTATATTTTAAATGAAGTTGGCTATCTGCATCTTTTAGAAATTGTTTATTTAAAAAGAAAGGGCGAATTAAGTCTTGAAGATATAAAACTAAGAAGTGAGGGCTTGGCAATTGTATTAGCCATTAATCAAAGTAAACTTAAAGATTTATATTTAGAAGATAAAAGTTTAATGTCACGGTTTTTGCTCCCCTACTCTTTTTTAAGTAAGTATTTTTACTTAGGAATTGATTATTTAATTCAAGAAGAAGAGCAAGAATATTTAACTTATTTTCGTGAATTTGCAAATAAATACAATTATCATTCGATTGCTTTTCCACTTATTAAATATCTTGAAAAAAAAGATGCACTTATTTTAACAATTGTTGAGGCAATTAAAAATGATGCTTTTTTAGAAATTAAAGAAGTTGAAGGTCATTTATATTTATTAACTAAAGAAGAAATCACGTCTTTTTATCTTAAAGAAGAAATTGAAGCGACTTCTAATTTACATTCTTTAAGTTCATTCGAACTTATTAAAAAGCGTGGCGAACTTTTAAAATTTAATCATTTTAATAAAGAAGAAAGTGATGCTTACTTAAAAGAAATGGCTTTAAAGGGCTTAAAAGAAAAAGTTAAGGACCCAGATGAAACATATTTAAAGCGTTTAAATTACGAATTAGATGTTATTACTAAGATGGGTTATAGCGACTATTTTTTAATTGTTAGTGATTATGTTAGATTTGCTAAAAATGTGCAAATAGCTGTCGGTCCAGGTCGAGGTAGCGCGGCTAGTTCACTTGTTAGTTATGCTTTAGGTATCGTTAGTTGTGATCCTTTAGAACATGATTTATTATTTGAGCGCTTTTTAAATCCTGAACGCTTATCTTTACCAGATATTGATTTAGATTTTTCTGATCTTCGTCGTCATGAAGTTATTGAATATTTAAAAGAAAAATATGGACAAAATAAAGTTTCTCATATAATGACTGTTCAAACAATTGGTGCGAAACAAGCTTTACGTGATATCGGACGTGTTTATCAAATTGAAAATCGTGAAATCGATTATATATCAAAACTAATTATTGATCCAAGTGCTTCACTTCGAGAAAACTATAAAAGAAATCCAGCTTTTAAGAAGTTAGTTGATAGTGATAAATATTATTTAGAAATCGTTACTCTAGCTTCTTATATTGAAGGCTTTCCTCGTCAACAAGGCATGCACGCAGCTGGAATTATTTTAAACGATGAGCCTTTAGAAAAAGTTTTACCAATTAGCCTTGATTATGAAGGAAATTATTTAAGTGAATATGAAATGGACTTTTTAGAAGCGCAAGGCTTTTTAAAAATGGATATTTTAGGCCTAAGAAATTTATCAATTGTTGATGATTGTCTTTTACTTATTAAAAAAAATAAAGGCATAAGCTTAAATTATGAAACTCTGCCATGTAATGACATTAAGGCCATTAAACTTATTAAAGATGATTTAGTAATGGGTTTGTTTCAACTTGAATCAAGCGGGATGAGAAAGGCAATTAAACAATTAGAACCTGAAACGTTTGATGATATTGTTGCGCTTTTAGCTTTGTTTCGACCTGGTCCGATGAAAAATATTCCTTTATATGCTTCACGCAAGAAAAACAAAACGAAAATTAATTATCCATCTCCTAACTTAGAAAAAATCTTAAGTCCAACTTATGGAATTATTGTTTATCAAGAGCAAATTATGCAAATTGTTCGTGAGATGGCCCAATTTTCATATGCTGAGGCCGATTCTTTTCGGCGTGCGATTTCAAAAAAAGATAGTTTGGAATTAGCTAATTTAAGAAATAACTTTATAAGGGGTGCAACGAATAATAATTATACAAACGAAGAAGCTAATAAAGTTTTTGATTTAATTTATAAATTTGCTGATTATGGCTTTAACAAAAGCCATTCACTATGTTATGCAAAACTTGCCACACAAATGGCGTATTTAAAAGCTTATTATCCACTTGAATTTTATGTTGCAATCTTAACCCATTCACCAGGGGCAAGTGATGATAAATTTTTTATTACATTAAGTGAAATTAAAAAACGTAACATCCAAATTCTTGGCCCTAATATTAATTATTCAGAAACAAACTTTTCTTTAAAAGACGGGGCTTTATTATTTCCTTTATCGATGATTAAAGGTTTTTTAAGTGCGACCGTTATAAATATTTTAGAAGAAAGAGTAAAAGGGGGTCTTTTTAAAGATTTCTTTGATTTTGTTGAGCGAATGTTTTTTTACCAAATTAGTCCCGTTTCCCTTACTAAATTAATTAACGCCGGCGCTTTTGATTTATTTAATGTTAGTCGTGCTAATTTACGAGCAAGCATAAATAAGGCTCTTCAATATGCTTCACTTAGATATAACAAAGACGGACAATTAATTATTGATAGTTTAAGCGTCCCTAAGCCAAGTTATGAAACAAAAGCACACGTTGACGAACTTGAAGACTTGCAACTTGAATATGAAACGCTCGGCTTAATGCTTAGTGGGTCGCCTTTAAAATATAAACAAGACTTATATGAAACACATAAAGATTTAGTAACTATTTTTGTAGCAAAAGAAAAAGAATTAAGAAATGCTCATCTTCTTGTAATTGTTCGTAGTGTCCGTGTTATTAAAACAAAAACTGGATCTTTAATGGCGTTTTTAAACGTTTTTGATGAAAGCGATGAATTAGAAGTAACGATTTTTTCAAAGCAATATCTTTTATATCATGATTTACTTGTTAAAAATAACATCCTACGTATAAAAGGTTATTTTGATCTTAAACGCGAAAATACTTTAATCGCAAATGAAATTATAGGGGTAGATAAATAAATGGCAAAAGTTTATATAATTGATGGTAATTCTTTACTTTTTCGGGCGTATTATGCAACGGCCTATCGACAAAACGAAGCTTTAATGCGAACAAAAGATGGAATACCAACAAATGCTTTATTTGCCTTTGGCAATATGATTAATAAAATTTTAAATTCTTTAAAAGACGGCGAACATATTTTTGTTGCTTTTGATACAGGTAAGGCTACTTTTCGTAAAGAAGAGTTTGAAGATTATAAAGCGCAAAGAAAGCCTGTTGATGAACAACTCATTATTCAAATGCCCCTAGCAAGACAACTTTTAACTTCACTCGGTATTTATGTTTATGAAGAAGATGGCTATGAAGCTGACGATTTATGTGGAACATTAGCGAAAATTGCTTCAAAAGAAAAACATCAAGTTGTTATTTATACTAGTGACCGTGATTTCTTACAACTAATTGATAAAAACATTTCTGTTCATCTTTTAAAAACTGGTTTATCAAATATTGAAATTGTTAATCATCTAAATATGGTTGAAGGCTATGGAGTGCGTCCTGATCAAGTCCCAGATTTTAAAGGATTAACGGGCGATAGTAGCGATAACCTTCCTGGTATTCCTGGGGTCGGGCCTAAAACAGCAATCAATTTATTATCACAATTTGAAACACTTGAAGAAATTATTGAAGCTGCTCCAAGTATGACTTCAAAAGTTGGTGAAAATATTGTCACTCATGCCGAGGTAGGTTTATTAACAAAAAAACTTGCAACAATTCATACGAGCGTCGATTTACCATTTTCTTTAGATGCAACACTTTACCAAGGATATGATTTTAAAGTCATTAATGACTTTGCGCAAACATACGAATTAAAAAGTTTATTAAATCGTCTTCCGCAAAAATTCCGTCAAAGCAGTCTTGAGCCTAATGAAATTAAATATCTTGAAGTAACAAGTTTTAAAAATATTACTTTAAAAAAAGAGATCGGTTTAGCGCTTGATGTTGAAGAGGGAAATTATTTTAAAAGTGAAATTTTTGGTTTAGCAATTTGTGATGATCAACAAATTTACTATATAAAAAATGAATATTTACAAAATGATGAAACACTTAAAAAAATTTTAGAAGATAAAACTTGTTTAAAACACGTCTATGACGCTAAGGCAATTAAGATTCTTTTAAGTCGTTTAAGTATTAATTTAGAAGGCCTTGCTTTTGATTTATTACTAAGTGCTTATTTGCTTGATACTTCGCTTAAAAATGAAGCTGGAGCAATTTATAATTATTTTGGTAAAGATATATATGCCGAAGATGATAACTTGATTTCTCTTTTCGAAAACGCTCATCCTTTAAGAACATCAAAAATTGCTTATTTTGCTTTAAAGTTAAAAGAAAACGTCCAAAAGCTTTTAAAAAAAGAAGGTGTCGATGAACTTTATCATACAATCGAACTTCCCTTAGCAATTGTTTTAGCAGAAATGGAAATTGAAGGTTTCCCCTTGCAAGTTGATGTTTTAAAAGCAATTGGTGAAACTTTTTCGAAACAAATTAATATTTTAAGTGAGCAAATATTTATTCTTGCTGGTGAAATTATTAATTTAAATTCGCCAAAGCAAGTCGGTGAACTTTTATACGATAAATTACTTCTCCCTCGTCCAAAAAAAGACTCTACTTCTTTTGAGGTTTTATCGAAGTTAAGTGATGAATATGAAATTGTTAGATTAATTTTAGAATATCGAAAATACGCTAAGTTGCAATCAACCTATATTGAAGGTATAAGTGCCCATCTTTACGAAGATGGAAAACTGCATACAATTTTTAATCAAGCTTTAACGACGACGGGAAGGCTTTCAAGTAGTGAGCCTAATTTACAAAATATATCAGTTCGTGATGAAGAAGGACGTTTAATTCGTCAAGCCTTTTATTATAATGATGAAAATGTTTATATTGGTTCATTTGATTATTCGCAAATTGAACTGCGTGTCTTAGCCGTTTTAAGTAATTGTCAAACATTAATTAAAGCTTTTAATGAAGGTGAAGACATCCATGATTTAACCGCTAAAGCATTATTTAGTGAAGACGACTTAGACGCTAGAAGAAAAGCCAAAGCCGTTAACTTTGGAATTGTTTATGGTATTTCCGATTGGGGTTTAAGTGAACAATTAAATATTTCGGTTAAAGAAGCAAAAAAAATTATCGAGACTTTTTTTCTTACTTATCAAGAAGTTGACTTATTTTTAAAAAGCATGGTCGAAGAAGCTTTTCAAAATGGTTATGTTTCAACGTACTTTAAAAGAAGACGTTATATTCGTGAAATTTATGAAACAAATTATCATAAACGCGAATTTGCAAAGCGGGCTGCGATGAACGCACCAATTCAAGGAACAGCCGCTGATTTAATTAAACTAGCAATGATTAATGTCACAAAAATGTTAAAAGAAAAAGGTTATAAATCGCGACTTGTTTTACAAATTCATGATGAACTTATTTTTAAAATTCCACGTGATGAAAAAGAATTAGTTAAAAAAGATATTATTAAAGTTATGGAAAATATTTCCGCCTTTAAAATGAAATTAAAAGTAGAGGGAAACATCGCTAAAAGTTGGTATGATGTATAATTAAATTATGCCAGAACTACCAGAAGTTGAAACAATTAAAAATATCTTAAAAAGTGTTATTTTGCATAAAACAATTGCAAAAGTAGATGTTTTTTATGAAAAAGTCGTTAAAAATGACCTTTCTTTTTTTAAAAACACACTTTTAAATAAAACAATTTTAGACTTAGAAAGAATAGGTAAATATTTAATTTTTCATCTAAGTGAAGGATTCGTTATTGTTTCACATTTAAGAATGGAAGGTAAATATTTTTATTATCAAAACCAAAAAGAAACGATTAATAAACACGGTTTAGTTTTGTTTACATTTACTGATCAAACATATTTAGAATATAACGATACAAGACGTTTTGGGATGCTTAAATTAACAACAAAAGACGAATATAAAAATTTGCCTTGTTTAAAAAAATTAGGCCCAGAACCGAGTAATGTTTTAGATTTTAATAAGTTATTTTCAATCTTAAAAAGAAAATCAATTCCAATTAAAGCGGTCTTGCTTGATCAAACTTTTTTAAGTGGAATTGGAAATATTTACGCTGATGAAATTTTATTTAAGACAAAAGTTCATCCCGAAACACCAGCAAATTTTATTAGTTTAAACAAACTAAAAGAAATTGTTAAAGTAGCAGTTGAAGTTTTAGATGAAGCTATTTTAAATGGCGGCTCAACAATTCGTTCATATAAGGCGGGAATAGGCATTGATGGTAATTTTCAAACAAAACTTTATGCTTATGGAAGAGAAAATCAACCTTGTTTAAATTGTTCATCGCCTTTAAAAAAAATGTTTGTTTCCGGACGAGGAACAACTTATTGTCCTAAGTGTCAAAAAAATCCAAACTCGCCTTACATCTTAGGAATTACCGGACCAATTGCAAGTGGAAAATCAAGTGCTTTAAATTACTTTAAAGAAAACGGATATATACCAATTAGCGGCGACGAAATTGTTCACAAACTTTATCAAGATCCAAAATTACATAAACCTTTAATTAGATTATTCAATGAAAGTGTTATTAAAGAAAATAGTGTTGATAAAGCTTTTATCGCCCATGTAATTATTGGAGACGGACATAAAAAATATAAACTTGAACAACTAATCCATCCTCTTGTTGAAAAAAGATTTTTAGAAATAATTAAAAAAACAAAAAAGGACGAAAAGATTGCCGTTGAAATGCCTCTTCTTTTTGAGGCGGGTCTTGATGTTTTTTGTGATGAAACATTATATTTAGACGTCAATTTAAAAACACAAACGGAAAGACTTTCAAAAAGATTTTTAAGTGTTAAGGATTCTCTTAAGTTAAATCAAGGTTTTAATGTTCAAGAAAATAAGAAAAAAGCGACTTATATTATTTCTAATAATAATTCGCTTGAAGAGTTATATATAAAACTAGCAAAAATTATTCGTAAATAGCTACACCACTTAAATCGATTTCGCCTTTTGTTGCATCTTTTAAAAGACGTCCAAGTTGCTGGGCACGTATTTTAGCATTTGGACTTGTTTCATAAAGTTTAACAATTTCATTAATTGAAAAGTCACTTGTAAAATAAGTTAAGCGCTTATTTTTAAAACGTTCAAGTAATAATGGTAAAACGATTGTATCACGGACAAAATCATTTTTATATTCATTCCCAAAATCATCAAAAACGACTAATGAAGCATGACCTAATTCAACAATTTTTTTATTAAAGGCTTCTTTGTCATTAAAAGAGAGGTCAGTTAGTTCTTTAATTCTTAAGGCACTATCTAAAAAAGCAACTTGTTCTTTTTTTAAGGCTAAATAATCATTAACGAGCGCTGCCATTAAAAAAGATTTGCCAATGCGATGAGGACCCTTAACAAAAAGCCATTGATCATTTGTGTTTTTAAGATGTTCTTGAAAAATTTTAAGCACAAAATTTCTTTCTTTAGTTTTATCAAGTAATTTAATATTTGCGTCTTTCCACTCACTTGGAAAATCACTATATAAATATTTACTATCAAATTCAATGCGTTTTAAAACTAAATCACATGGCGTAAAAGTTCTTTCAATCATCCCATCTTCTTCAACTAACCTTAGTTGTAAAAAGGGTGTTTCTTTACGGCAATTTTCTAAACCAGGACAATTTTTACAATAATGATAGTCTTCTTGAAAAGCAATAAACTTTGAGATGTTTTCCCGAACCATTTTAAGTGATGGGCTAATTGTTTTTTTAATAAGCTCATACACTTCAATATCATTACGTAATTTTTCAACGAGCTCATGAATATATTGTTCAAGGTCAATTGGTTGAAAAGTTGGTGGCTTAAGCTTTTTCATTTTATTTTGCCTTTTTCTTTTTTTCGATGAAATTAACAATATCTTCAATTTCTTGATCGCTAACTTCTTCTATAAGTATATCATTTTTAGCAACTTCGCTTTGATCTTTTACGACTCTTTTAGGTTGTTTTTTATATCCATTATGAACTTTTAATAAATAATTCATCGCATCAACAGCTGTTTCAACGCCTTCTCGGGCCAAAGAAGCAGCAATCTTTTCGACAAAAGGACGTGATAAAACATTATTTAACTTTGTTAAAACATAGTCAATTAAAGCATTAATAACACCGTTTGATAAATTGAAATGTTTCGATAAATCATTAACTAAATCTAAATCAGGGCTACTTGGCGTTGTATTATTTTGCTTAATTCGCAAATAATCACTAGGTGAAACGGCTTCCATTAATTTAATTTTTGTTGCTAATTGTGTCTTGCTTGAAATAATCGACTTTTTACCACGAGCTTTTTTTTGTAAAAAGGGATAACGAGCTTCATCTTTTGCCCTTTTTGTAATATAAGAAAAGTTTATTCTTTCTTCTTTTTTACTTGGATCAAAAGTCTCAAGAACAATTTCTGCAATCGTTAGTTCATTTAAACCAAATAACGTAGCTAGGCGTTCAATTTCTTTTAATTCTTTTTTCAAAAAAATATTTCTTTTATATTGGCTTCGACTTTCAATAACATTAAAAAACTCATCATAAACAAAATCGGTTTTCACACTAATTGTTTTTCTTCCCAAAACGGGAATATTTACTTCTTGAGAAAAAGCCGGATCATCTAAATCAGATAAAAACACTTCACGAAACAAAACGGTTATTTCTTTAAAACCTTTTGTTTTTGTTTCTAAGGCATAATTAGAAGCTAAGCGAATTGCTTCTTTTTCACCAATATACTTAATAAGTAAGCCTTTAAAAAGTGTGTCTTCAAAAAAATCCTTAGGTGATTTAGGTGCATACAAAACATAAAGATAATATTTTATCCCGTTTTCTTCTTTAACAAATGAGCGTAAAAGGGCCGCGCCTTCTAAAAGCCTTCTTGCTTCTAAGAGTTGCCCTAAGGACATTTGTAATTTATTAAATAAATGCGCGTGATTAAAAATAGCAATATCGTCACTTTTTACCTTTTCATAATACAAAGATAAATAAAGAGCTAAGGCTTGATGTCCAATAAGTGGTTGATATAATTCAACTAAAACTTCGCGGTCAATATCACTAATATTCGAGGCGAGCCGCGTTTCATAATAATCGAGTTCATTTATAAATAAATTTGTCATCTTTTGAGAATTGATTATAACATAATAATTTTGAGATGAAAATAAATAATCTCGATATTATCGGACTTTTTTATTAATTGTGAATAATTCTCCACCACTATATTTTCGTCCTTTTTTCGATGTTATCGGACTTTTTTATCTTTCCAAAATGTGGAAAAAATAGTTATCCACAATTTCATGAAAGCGTTTTTAAAAATAATATTTATATTATCGTCCACTTTCATATATAATTAAACTGTATAGAAAAGAGGTAGGTAGATGCGTGTTCGTCGAATAGCCGTTTTGACTTCAGGTGGTGATGCACCGGGGATGAATGCTGCCGTTCGCGCTATTATTCGTGCCGGTTTAAAAAACGGTTTTGAAATGTTTGTCGTTTATGAAGGTTATAAAGGTTTAATCGAAGGACGAATCGAAAAAGTCGATCGAAACTTTGTTAGCGATATTATTAATCGTGGCGGAACAATTTTAAAAAGTGCCCGTTCACGCGACTTTAAAACAAAAGAAGCTCGCTTAATTGCCATCGATCAATTAAAAAATTTCGGGATCGATACAATTATTGCCATTGGTGGCGATGGAACTTATATGGGGGCTAAAGAATTAACAGAACTTGGTATTAAGTGTGTTTGTATACCAGGAACAATTGATAATGACATTGCTTCAAGTGAATATACGATTGGCTTTGATACGGCTTTAAATACGATTTGTGATGTCGTTGATAAGTTGCGTGATACAACCGCTTCACATCAACGATGTACGATTATTGAAGTAATGGGTAATACTAGTGGCGATTTAGCTCTTTTTAGTGGAATTGCCGAAGGTGTTGAAATGATCTTAACACCAGAGCATCCTTTTACAGAAGAAGAAATTATCAATCGAATTCGTTTACTTGGGAGTGGTTTTAAGAAGCATTCGCTTGTAATTGTTAGTGAAAAGGTTTTTCCTAACGTTATTTCTTTTGCTGAAAAACTTAGCAAAGAAACAGGCATTGAAGCTCGGGCTGAAGTTTTAGGACGTTTACAAAGAGGCGGTTCTCCTTCGGCTTTTGATCGAATTTTAGCAACACGTCTAGGTGTTTATGCGGTTGATTTATTAAAAGATAACATTTATAATGTTGTCGTTGGACTTAAAGATAATAAACTAGTTTATTACACCTTCGAAGAAGCATTTAGTATGCCAAAAAAAGAATATGCTCAACTATATCGACTTATAAATATAGTAAATAGGTAAGACATGGAAGATTTAAAAAAAATTATTAGTATTGATATTGGTGGAACAAATTCCCGTTTCGCTCTTATTGATGAAAAAATGAATATTTTATATAAAATTTTTAAACCGACTATTTTAGATATAAAAGATGACTTTGTTAATTCAATAATTAGCGGGATTGAAGATATTTTAAAAGAGGATAAAGATGTCATTGGCATTTCCATTGGCATTCCTGGGCCTGTTCTTCGCGAAAGTTATGTCATTACTCTACCTAATATTCATATTGACGATATTCCTTTAGGAGAAATATTAAATAAAAAGTTTAATTTACCAATCATCGTGCGAAATGATGCTGAGATGGCAGCATTTGCTGAAGCGTTTTTAGGTCATGGTAAAAAACACTCACGCGTCTTTTTTGTTACAATTTCGACTGGCCTTGGTGGAGCGCTTGTTGTTGATTTAACGTTTGATGAAAGCCCTTATGAAATTGGCCATACACCTTATAAGCATTTAGATTTAACGAAGTCTTTTGAATATTTTTCAAGTGGTAATGGCTTAGTTAATTTAGCTAAAGTACATGATTTAGAAATTAATAATAGCGAACACTTTTTTGCCTTAGTTGAAGAAAAAAACGTTAAAGCGCTTTTTGTTTATGGTAGATGGCTCCATATACTAACAGATTTTTTAACTTATATTGAGCGTAAATATCATCCTTCAATTTATGTTTTAACTGGTGGTGTTTTTCAATCCAAAGATGTTTTTTGGAAAGATTTAGTTAGTTTAAATCCGCAGCTAAATTTAAGAGAATGTTATTTTAAAGATTTAGCCGGTTTAATCGGCGCGGCAGCTTATGGCTTTAGGCGTCTTAGTAATTGACTTACGTTTAAGTAGTCAATATAATTTATATTGGCAATGATGAAGATAAGTTAAATGTATTTTCTTTTCTAGAGAAGAAATGGCTGGTGGAAATTTCTAAGAAGGACGTTTAATACCACTTCTGAGCCTCTAATGAAAATTAGTCGTAACTCGCGTTAAGAGAAATGAGTGCATATCTTTAGATATGAATTAGGGTGGTACCACGTGCAAGCGTCCTTATCGTATGGACGTTTTTTATTTAAAAGGAGATTAAGACGATGAAACTTACATTATTAAATGGTCAAGTTCTTGAAGTTGAAAAGGGAGTTAATGGGTTTGATGTTGCAAAACTTCTTTCCTCTACCTTAGCTAAAAAAAGTTTAGTCTATCGCTTAAACGATAAACTATATGATTTAAGAACACCCTTAATTGAAGATGGTAGCTTTAATTTAATAACAAGTGATGATCAAGAAGCCCTTGAATTTTTAAACCATACGGCAAGCCACTTACTTGCTCATGCGGTTTTAAATTTGTATCCAGGCGCTTTAATTGGCTTTGGTCCAGCAATTAAAGATGGTTTTTATTATGATATTGATTTTTTAAGCCCTATTAATGATGATGATTTAATAAAAATTGAAAATGAAATGAATAAAATTGCTAAAAGTAATTTGCCAATAAAGCGTGTTGAATTAAGTTATGAAGACGCGCTTATAAAATTTAAAAATAATCCTTATAAAATCGAACTTATTAAAGAAATTAACGGAGACGTTAGTTATTATGAGCAAGGTGATTTTTATGATTTATGTTTAGGCCCTCATTTACCTAGTACGTCATATATCAAACATTTTAAACTAACTAGTTTAGCTGGCGCCTATTGGCGGGGCGATCATAATAATAAACAATTAACGCGCATTTACGGAACGTCCTTTTTTACAAAAGAAGACTTAGAACACCATCTATATTTACTTGAAGAAAGAAAGAAACGTGACCATCGTCGGCTTGGTAAAGAACTAGGCATTTTTATGATTAGTGAATATGGTCCTGGTTTTCCTTTTTGGTTAAATAATGGAATGATTATTCGTCAAGAATTAGAAAACTTTTGGTATCAAAAACATGAAAGTGTCGGATATCAATTTATTAAAACACCAACTTTACTTTCAAAAGAATTATGGCAAGTAAGTGGTCATTATGAAAACTATAAAGAAAATATGTATTTTAGTGAAGTTGATGAACATGAATTTGCGATTAAGCCAATGAATTGTCCAGGAAGCTTACTCGTTTATAAGAACTCTCTTCATTCATATAAAGATTTACCACTCCGTGTTGGTGAATTAGGTCTTGTTCATCGTAAAGAAGCTAGCGGGGCGTTATCAGGTTTATTTCGAGTTCGCGCGTTTACACAAGATGATGCTCATATTTACTGTCGTAAAGATCAACTAATAAATGAGCTGGTCGATATGATTAAGCTTTTCGATGAGTTTTATACATTATTTGGCCTAAGTTATAATTTAGAATTATCGACACGACCTAAAGAAAAATATATTGGTGATTTAAAAGTCTGGGATCTTTCTGAAGACGCTTTAAAAGAAGCATGTTCGCGAGTAAACAAAAAATATCGCATTAATGAAGGCGATGGGGCTTTTTATGGTCCTAAACTTGACTTTAAATTATTAGACGCTCTTGAAAGAGTTTGGCAATGTGGAACGATTCAACTTGATATGAATTTACCTGAAAGATTTGAATTATTTTTCATTAATGAACATGGCGAAAAAGAAAGACCAATTATGATTCATCGAGCAATTTATGGTAGTATTGAACGATTTATTGGTATTTTAATTGAGCACTTTGCTGGTGCTTTCCCTACTTGGCTTTCTCCAATTCAAGTAAGTCTTCTTCCAGTCCACCACACATTACATCTTGACTATGCATTAAAAGTTAGTAAACTTTTAAAAGAGCAAGGAGTCCGTGTTGAACTAAATAATGAGGAAGAAAAAATAAGTTATCGTCTCCGTAGCGCACAAGTAAGAAAAATACCTTACACGCTCGTCGTTGGTGATAAGGAAATGGAAAACGAAACTGTAACGTATCGTCTTTATGGAAATGAAAAACAAGTTAGCCTATCTCTTAGTGACTTTATTAAGTTAATTGTTAAAGAAATTAAAGATAAGTCATTAAGCAAATAAACTTGACATACTAGTATGGGCGTGGTAGACTAACGCTCGTAAAACGTAGAAAGTAGTTGCACCCGCACTCACCTGCTTAAATCAAATTTAAAAGGTTAAAAGCTACAAACTAAATAGTTTATAAACGGGTGCCCATGCATCCGTTTTATTTATAAAGGAGAAAAAGTATCGCACATTATGTAGGCAAATATGGCCAAAGAAGACCAGAAACTAATACTGATTTAGTTAACGAACGTATTCGTTTTGAAGAAGTTCTCGTCATCGGCGTTGATAACAAACAATTAGGAGTTATGTCATCAAAATCCGCTAATGACTTAGCTAGTAAACAAAATCTTGATTTATTATGCGTCGCCCCAAATGCAAAACCACCAGTATGTAAAATACTCGACTATGGGAAATATCGCTTTGAAGCACAAAAAAGGGCGAAGGAAAGTCGTAAAAACCAAAAGATCATCGAAATTAAAGAAGTTCGTATGACACCGCAAATTGGAATTCACGATTTAAATGTCAAAGTTAAACAAGCAATTAATTTCTTTTTAGATGGGAACAAAGTTAAAGTTTCCGTTCGCTTTAAAGGCCGTCAACTTGCACACGTCGAAATTGGCGAAGAAGTGTTACAAAAGTTTATTCACCTTGTTGAAGAATATTCGATCGTTGAAAAACAACCAACACTAGAAGGTCGATTTTTAAGTGCGACACTTGCTGCAAAGAAAAAGAAATAGGAGAAAAAGAAATGCCTAAAATGAAAAGTAAACGAGCTTTAATGAAGCGCATTAAAGTTACCGGCAGTGGCAAATTAAAAAGACATTCGGCGTATACGTCTCACCTTGCCCCACGCAAAACAACTAAACAAAAACGCCATTTAAGAAAAGCTAAGCTTGTGCACCCAAGCGATTATAAGCGTATTAAATCGCTCATTAGTAAATAGGAGGATAAAAAAATGCCTAGAGTAAAAAGTAGTCCCGTTCGTCGCACTAGACGCAAAAAGGTTTTAAAAAGAGCCAAAGGTTATTTTGGTAGTAAAAGTAAACTTTATCGTTCAGCTAATGAACAAGTTATGCATTCTTATATGTATGCTTATATTGACCGTCGCTTAATTAAAAGAAATTACCGTAAATTATGGATTCGTCGGATTAATGCCGCATGTCGTCAATTAGATATTTCTTATTCACGTTTTATGAACGGTCTTAGCCTTGCAAAAGTTGATGTCAATCGTAAAATGCTTTCTGAGTTAGCGATCCATGATTTTGATGCATTTAAACAACTCGTTGATGTAAGTAAAAAGGCTTTAGAAAAGCACTAAAATTAGTTTAATTTAAAATAAAAAGGCCGCAAAAGCGGTCTTTTTTATAGCAAAAGTTGATTATTTTTCAAGTTTTAGAATAATCTTTTCAGTATTTAAAAGAGCTTCAGCAATTAATTCTTGATAATTAAATTGTTCTTCAAATTTCATTATTTCGCTTATTCTTGGTTTTGTTTTTGGGTTTTTAGGATTAAAAATTGTGCAGCAATCTTCATAAGGAATAATCGATATTTCATATGTATTAATTCGTTTAGCGAGGTTAATAATATCATTTTTATCATAAGTAATAAGTGGTCTTAAAATAGGAAAGTTACTTACTTCGTTAATAACTTTAATTGAGTCTAAAGTTTGGCTTGAAACTTGACCAAGCGATTCACCGCTAGCGACAGCGAGACATTTTCTTTTATAGGCGAGTTTTTCACTTAAACGAAACATCATTCGCCGCATAAGGGTAATAGCATAACTTTCATCAGCGTGTTCATAAATCGCTTCTTGCAGTTTTGTAAAAGGAACAATATGTAAAACAATTTGATCTTGAAAAGATAAAAGTGTAGTTACTAAGTCTTTAATTTTTGTGATGACACCACTACTTGTATAAGGCGGAGAGGCAAAATGAATAAATTCTAAACTAACGCCTCTTTTCATAAGTAAATAAGAAGCAACGGGTGAATCAATTCCCCCTGAAAGCATCATCATTACCTTACCACTACTTCCAAGTGGTAAACCTCCAAGTCCTAAAAAAGTTTCAAAAAATAAATAGGCGCCTTCTTGTCTTATTTCAATATTTAAAGGTAAGTCTGGCTTATGAACATTAACACGAAGATTTGTTTTACTAAGAATTTCCTTGGCAAGTATGCGAATAATTTCTTCACTACGGAGCGGGAAGCTTTTATCAGCTCTTTTAACGATTAGTTTAAAAGTTTCACCTTTTTTATTTTCAATTAAGTAAAAGGCAGTTTCTTTAATAATATTAATATCCTTATTAACTTTTGTGACTAAACTAAGAGCTTGGATTCCACTAACTTCTTGAAGTTCTTTAATCATTAAGTAAGGATCTTCTTCAAAAAAGACAATATATAAATGATCATAATATGTTTCTATTTCAAAATGAAAAAATTGGGAAATTAATTTTGCTTGAATATTTCGTCTTAAAAGATTGATAAAATCTTTTTTATTTTTGCCTTTTGTTGAAAGTTCGCCAAAGCGAACCATAATGCGGTCATACATTAGCCTTTAATCCTTTCAATAATATTTTCAAACGCCTTTAAAAAAGCTAAGACGTCTTCTTTTGTCGAATTATAATCAAAACTAACGCGAATTGTATTTTGCGCTTCTAACTCCGTTCTTCCTAATGCTTTAACAACGTAAGAAAAACCTTTATTATTGCTTTGGCAGGCACTAAAACTTGAAACGTAAATTTGTTCGTTTGATAAAGCTTCAACAACAACACTAGCCTTTTTATTTAATAAGGAAAAATTAAAAATAAAAGGTGAGCCATTAGAAGGGCTGTTAATTTTTATATCTTTACGTTTACTTAAATGCTCATGCAATAAGTTGTTAAGTGTTTTAACATGAGCAAGGTTTTTTTTCATTTTTTCTAAACTAATAACGACGGCTTCAGCTAAAGTAGAAGCTAAGGCAACACTACTCGTTGCACTCCGAAAACCATATTCTTGTTGTCCTCCGCTTAGTAAAGGCAAAAGCGAAATATTCTTACGAATAACTAAAGCACCACTACCTTTAAGCCCATTAATTTTATGGCCTGAAAAAGAAAACATATCGATGTTTTGATAATTAAGATGTATTTTGCCAATTGCCTGTGTAACATCAACATGAAAAGCAGCAAGCGACTTTTGATGAACTAAAGCGGCAATTTCATTAATTAGATTAATTGAGCCAGTTTCATTATTAACAGCCATAATTGAAACAAGAATTGTTGACTTTTTTAAAGCTTTTTTTAAATCATCTAAATTAATCATTCCTTGTTCATTAACTTCTAAAAATGTTAATTCAAAGCCAAACTCTTCTTTAAGTTGTAAACACGTTTCAATAACCGAAGGGTGCTCGATATTAGAAAGAATAATATGTTTGCCACGCTTTTGATATTTAAGAGCATAGCCTTTTAAGGCTAAATTATTTGCTTCGGTCGCACTTGAAAGAAAAATAGCTAGATGCGTTTGACTAATATTTAATGATGTTAATATTTTTTTGCGAGCTTTTTTTAAATGCTCTAAACTTAATAATCCGAGTTGATGATAGCTTTGCGCATTAGCAAAATAGTCTTTTTCAATTTCATTAAAAAGATCTAATAATTCTAAATAAGGTTTGCAAGTTGCAGCATTATCTAAATAAATCATTTTATAGTTTAATCAATATTAGTATTTTTTTTCATCGCGCGAATAGCTTGCGAAGTATCAACATAAGCTTTTTCAAATTCACCATTTAAAAGATGTGCTTCGCTTTGTGTAATAATTTGGTTAATGTCGCTTGTATGATGACGAAAGCGATTCGCGTGTAAAATTGAAGATTCAGCTAAAAGCATCATGTTGTATTCGCTTTCAAGTTCATTTAAATATTTTTCTCCATCTTCAGTTAACCAAGTCACTTTCACTAAAACTTCTTCAATGTTAATTGGTAAAGCGTTAAGAAGGTCATTAATTTCATTTAAAGATTGTGTAATTTGTTTAAGTTTATCTTCGTATTTTAATGAATAAGCATCAATTGCTCCATCCCGAATTATTTTTTCAGCTTTCGTTAGACGATAATAATAATTGTAAATTAAAGAATATGAGCTTTCGGCAATTTCTTTTAAAGAATCAAGATAATTTTGAAAATCACTCATTAATTTATTTGCTTCATCAGCTTCTTCGCGCAATTCATGCATTTTACGAACTAAAATCGAATAAGGTTGTTTTGTCGCCGAATGAATAAAAGTATCAAGTGATCTTTTCGTGGCCCCGACTTTATTAATTTCGTTTTGAATTTCTGTGACACGATTTGCGTAGTTAGAAGAAATAACATAAACTTTTTTAACTTTTGGAATTGTATTACATAATTTAATAAATTCTTTTTCTAAATGATTAACGATTCCGTAAATATCATCACTTTCTTGATCAAAGACAACACGTTGTTTCTTTTCTTCTTCAAAAAGAAGAAAGTATTCTTCAATTCTTGCTAAAATATTTTCTAATTCAGTTGCAACGCCTTTTAAATCAAATGTTTTGATTTTATTCGTTAACTCTTCTAAATCACGATTCATTTCATAAATATTATTTTTAAAAATAAGATGATGCAATGGATATTTTTCAGTAACCATTTGCTCATAGGCATGCTTTAAAGAAGTCATTTTATTCGGAATGACATTCGTCACTAAAAGACATAAATTAGGAAGTTCTAATAAAACACTATTAAGTTCTTTAATCGTTAAATTAATTTTAGGTAAAATGACATCTCCTTCAGCATAATTAGCAGATTCAACGTAACTTTCAAATTCTTCAAATAATTTATCAATATATTCAAAAACCGAATCAAAAGAAGAAATAACTAATTGTAAATCACCTTGTTTAGCATAATAGTCTTGCTTTACACGTCGTAATTCTTCTTTTAAAGTTAGGGCATTTTGCCGGGCTTCTTCTTCTGGTTTTACAACAGAAATTAAATCATTATTTAAAGTATTAACGTGTTTTTCGTAAATTTCGATTGTTTCTTTAGCAGAAAGGTAAATTCCTTTTAATTGCTTAAATTTTCCTTCGTCGACTAAATCTTTTAATTCATTAATTGTTGTTCGCGCTTTCGTATCAAAGCGATCACGAATTTCTTTATAACGTTTAAAATATTGACTATGAAGTTCAACGTATAATAAATTTGTTCGCGAAATAATTTCTAAACGTTTAACATATTGAGCGTTTTGACCAATTAATAAGGCATGTAAATATTCAAAACGTCGTTCTAAATCACGGACTTGTTTTTTTGCTCGACGGCGGGCAAAAACAAATTTATAAAGTAAAACAAAAATAATAATAAAAAGTGCCAGTAAAATACTGCCAATCCAAATTAAATTTTTCGGTTCAAATAGTGCATCAATATTCATCGCATTCATAATCTTATTTCCTCGTTCACTAGTAAATTATAACATCGCAGGTCCTTTATTACAAAAACATTATTTTAAATGTTTTCATTGATAAAAGTCTTATTTTTTTAACTAAATTATACAAAAATCTTCACTTTTTCTTAAAAAATACTTTATATAAAGTACAAATTTTACATATTCCGTCTGTTATCACATCTCAAACGAACGATAATAGTTGACTAATATGGTTACTTCCTATATGATATTTAAGGCATGTATCGCAGCATGTAAATACGCTTTGTCCGATGTTTAGAACAACTGTGCAATAGTAGCTTTAGCTCAAAAGTGAACTTCTAATCTAATACATCCGAAAGATGGAATTTACACCTCTTGCTTTAAATGCACAAAGTGAAAGGAAAAAAACATGAGATTTACTGGATCAGACTACAAAAGATCAAGACGTTTAAGATTTTCGACTCTTGAAACTGGCGAAGAATTAAAAAAACGCCCTTATGGCCCCGGCCAACACGGCAATAGCCGTAAAAGAAAACCTTCCGAATACGGAAAACAATTAATTGAAAAGCAAAAGCTCCGCCACATGTATGGCGTTAATGAAAAGCAATTTCGTCGCCTTTTCATGCTTGCTTTAAAATCAAAAGAAGTTACCGGCACAGCCTTTTTTCACATTTTAGAATCAAGACTTGATAACCTTGTTTTTCGGATGGGCTTCTCTAGGACACGTCGCGGGTCAAAACAACTCGTTAATCACGGCCATATTACTGTTAATGGTAAAAAAGTTGATATTGGCTCTTACATTTGTTCAGTTAATGATGTTATCGCTGTTAAAGAAAAAAGTCGCAATTTAAAAGTCATTCAAGAAGCAATCGCAAGTACGAGTCAAAACGTTGGCTATGTCGATGTTAATGTCGAAGAGCTTAAAGGTACTTATACACGTTTACCAGAACGTAGTGAATTACCCCAAGACATTAACGAAGCGCAAGTTATTGAATATTATAACCGTCTACTTTAATCGTTAATAAAGTCCAAAAAGAAAAAGACCACAAGGTCTTTTTTTTCTTCTCTTAATACGTCATTAAACGATTTTGATTAAGTAATAATTTTTCTTACCACGACGAAGAACAAAATATTGATGATAATAAGCATCTTTTTTTTCTAAAACAAGAGCACTATCGTAAACTTTTTCACCATTTAATAAAATTGAACCATTACTTAAAAATTCACGAGCCTCTCTTTTGCTTTTAGCAGCACCAACTTTTATTAAAGCGTCTTCTAAAATAGTTTTTTCGTCAATTTCAACTTCTAAATGTCCTAAAACTTCCTGAAGTTGTTTCTCATTCATTTTTTGAAATTCTTGTTTAAAAAGAGCCTCACTTGTTTCTTCAGCTTCTTGAGCTTTTTCTTGTGAATGAATTAACCTCGTAATTTCAAAAGCTAATTTCTTTTGAGCAAAACGCTGACTTAAATCTTCTTGATGTTTTTTAGTAACTTCTTCAATTTCTTCTTTACTTAGGAAAGTAAAAACTTTTAAATATCGAGCCGCATCAACATCACTTACATTAATAAAATATTGATACATTTGATAAGGTGATGTTAAATTTTCATCTAAATAAATCGCGCCGGCTTCCGATTTACCAAATTTTTGACCTTCTGAGTTAACAATTAAATGTGAAGTCATAACCCCAACAAGTGTTTCGTGACCTTCGACTTTTCGAATGAGTTCAAGACCACTTGTTAAGTTACCCCATTGATCACTACCACCAATTTGAATTCGGCATCCATACATTTGATAAAGTTTTAAAAAATCGATTGCTTGTAAAATATTATAAGAAAATTCTGTATAAGAAATACCAACATCCATTCGCGATTTAATAATTTCTTTATTAAGTAAATAGTTAATTGGAAAATATTTACCGTAATCTCTTAAATATTCTAATAATGTAATTTGATTTAACCATTCATAATTATTAACAAGTAAGCCTTTTGTTTCATCTTCAAGATTGATAAATCTTGCAAGCTGATCGCGGACGGACTTTGTATTATTTTCTAATTGTTTTAAATCAAGCAAATTTCTTTCTTTTGATTTACCACTTGGATCACCAATCATCCCCGTTCCCCCACCAACAACTGCTAAAACACGATGACCAGCTTTTTGTAAACGCATTAAAAGTAAAATCATAACAAAGTTACCAATATGCATTGAAGCAGCACTTGGATCAAAACCGCAATAAATCGTTTGAGGAGATGATAATAATTTTCTTAATTCATCTTCATTAGAATAATCTTTAATTAAACCGCGATAATTTAAATCATCAATAATGTTTTTCACTATTTACTACTCCTTTTCAATCGTTGATTCACGCGCTGTATAAGTAGCGTCAAATTTATAAGACTTTTCAATTAATTCGCCTTTTAATAAATCAATTAACATATACATTGCACGTTTACCAACTTCTTGCATATTAATATAAAAGCTAGATAAATTAGGACGCAAAATTCTAGCGTATTTAGTACCAATAATCGAAACTACTTCAACGTCCTTAGGTACTTCTAAACCTGAGTCTTTAGCGGCGTTAACAATTGCAGCGGCAATAGAATCACGATAAGCAACAAAAAATCCATTTCGATTTTTCTTAAAAAATTCTAAAAAATCAAAATATGTTCGTTTTGAAGAATCATCAACATTAAAAATACGATAAGACATATCAATGTCATTATGAAATTTAATAAAAGTTTTTTCAATTCGTGATAAAAGACGACCAGCATTATGAACGTGTAAAAAAACAGGAGGCTTATGATGTATATTTTTTTGTTTTCTTTCTTTTAAAAGTTCATTTAAGGCGTGCTCATGATTAAAATTAATACAACCAACTCTTTGGCCAACAATTTTGTTATTTATAACAATTGTGGGGACGCTATAAGAATTAATCGTCTCGACATCTTCTTTATCAAGTTGATCATCAAAAATAATTGCCCCATCAACGTGCGAAGTAATAACTTTTTCAACAACACTTATCGCATCTTCTCGTGAATAAGAAGTGACAAAAAGCGTTAAAATAAAGCCTTTTTCTTTCGCTACTTCAGTAATCCCATGAAGCATGTTCGATATATAAACGTAATTAGCACTAGGAATAACGACACCAATATTTGTCGTTACGCTTGTTGCTAGTGCTCGAGCTAAGCCAGATGGTTTATAGCCAAGTCTTTCAATAGTTGCTTCAACCTTTTTTCGCGTTGCATCAGTAACGTTACCGCGCTTATTAATAACGCGTGAAACAGTTGCTAATGAGACGCCACTAGCTTTAGCTACTTCATAAATTGTAACTCGGTCTTTTAAGTAATCCATTTTTGTTCCTCCTTGAGGCCTTCATATATTATATATGAAAATATTTTCATAAACAATGAAAAATGTTTCATTTAATCAATATATTGGATAAGGAACTTTTTCTAAACGACTTGACGGCATGTTTTTTCGACCTTCTTTTGCTTCTTCTTGACCATCTAGCATAACTAAATCACCAGTAAAACCAACAGTTGTATTATTAACAAAAGCCGTGCCGACACCATACATATCAACAGGTACTTTTAATTTAACCCATTCAGCAATTTTATCAACATCAAAGCTACTTGAAACGATTATTTTTACATAATTAAAACCTTCACTATCTAAAGCTTGACGTAAGGCAATAATTAATTCTTTACATACACCGTGAGGATCAAAACCCGAAGTGTCTTTATTAATAAAATAACGATCAATTAAAGATTTGGAAGTATCAACACGAACGGCTTTTAAATCGTCTTTTAAATATCTTGCTAATTTTAAAGAATCATTAACAACATCGTTATTATAATCAATTAAGGCAGTAACTTTTTCTTCAGGGAATGTTTTTTTATATAAATCGGCTGCTAAAAGAATATCTCCTTGACAAATTTGAATTAAAGCGTGTGGCATTGTGCCCATGCCTTTACCACCCCACCAATAACCTTGGGCATCAGTACTTACTTGTGTTAGCCCAGCAACATATGTTGCATAACCATCCCCGACTTGTGTAAGATAATCATCTTGACGATCAGCCATTGAAAAACAAGGCGTACCATTTAGTGTTTTCATTACGCGATGAACGTTTGTAGAAACACTACTTCTTCGTGATAAAATTCCGTCAATGACACTTTCTAAAAATCCAAAATGTTCATATTTGCCAGTAATTTTCAAAACAGGCTCAAGTGGCTTAACGATATCTCCATCATGAAGAGCTTCAATAATTAAATCTTCTGGTTTATAAGCAAAAGTGTGCAAAAGTGCGATAACTTCATCTAAACCACAAACCATAGCGTTTTCTGTTCGTTGAAAAAATTGCATTGTCACAATATGATTTGGATTATATTTCGCAACAATTTCTTGGGCTTTTAAAAAATAATTAGCAGCATAAAAACCTTCTTTTATTTTGTCGCTAAATTGAAAAGTTAAATTCGTTAGGCGACTAATTTTTCCTTCTTTTTTTAAATGAACTTCCTTTTTCATAAAATCACCTCTTAAATATTATTTTTTAAAGATAAGTATTTTTCGTAATTTAAATTTTTAAGTAAATGTAGCAGAACTTTTTTCGCCGCTAAATAATCATCGACATCAATAATTGTACTTGGTGAATGTAAACCACGAGCACAAATACAATGTGTTAAAGTTAAAACGCCAGTTTGCGACTTATGAATTGCCCCGGCATCAGTTCCACCAGTTGAATGGAAATATTGATATTTAACTTTAGTTTCTTTACAAGCTTCTTCTTGCCACTTTAATAGTTTAGGAAAGCCAATCATTGCTCGATCTAAATAACGAATTAAAACACCTTCGCCTAAAACGCCTTCTTCCTCTTTAGAAACAAACGTATCGCGAGCCGGTGAACAATCTAAAACGATTGCTAAGTCAGGTTTAATTAAGTTAGAGGCAGTCGTTGCGCCACGCAAACCTACTTCTTCTTGGACGTTAGCACCTAAATATAAATCAAATGGTAAGGTAACGTTTTCTAATTCATCTAATAAATCAATAATTAAAGCAATACTATAACGATTATCAAACGCTTTCGCAAGTAAGCGTTTTTTCTTATTTAAAATTTGAAATGGCCCATCTAAAATAATTTGATCGCCAAATTTAATATTAGCTTTTTCAGCTTCTTTTTTATTTCGAAAACCAAAATCAAAAGTAATTTGTTTTATAAAATTAGCTGCCTCAGCATTTAAGTGAGGAGCATTTGCAGTAACCGCTCCATAAAATAACTTACCTAAGCTATTTTTAAGAATCGCGCGATGAGCAATCATTGATCGTTCATCAACTCCACCAATTGGGACGACTTTTATTAAACCATTACTTAAAATTTCTTGAGTGATAAAACCGACTTCATCCATATGCCCACTAATCATTACTTTTAAAGAGGAATCAGTTCCTTTTTTGTATGCATAAATCGAACCAAGCTCATCAAAAAGGAGAGGTAATTTTTTTTCTTCAAAATGTTTTTGTAAATAATTTCTTACTTCTTTTTCTTGACCAGAAACACCAATTAATTGTGTTGCCTCTTTTAATAATTGCAATTGTCTTTTTGTTATTTTCATTTTACTTTTCTCCTAGCCGCTAAAAAATATATTGTTTGCCCTAAATGGCGAAACTTTTTTTCATAAGCACTTTGTGGAACACTTTCATCTTTAAGAAAGTGCTCGCCGTGATCTTTTATTATAAATTGGCTTAAATTAAAAGTTTCTAATGAATACATATATAAATCATAATTATCGGTTTTAAAAAGAAGTTCACCATCTTCTTTTAGCAAATCATAATAAGCATGAAGTTTTTTTAAAGAGGTCAGACGTCTTTTTTCATGACGGGCTTTTGGCCAAGGATCAGGAAAATTTAAATAAAGATAATCACAAACGTTTTTTGAACAATTTAGGAAAAAATCTTCAACATCACCAACGAAAAGGTAAACATTTTTTAATTCTTTTTCGATGATTTTTTTTAAAGTTATGGCGGCAGCAATTTTAGAAATTTCAATACCAATAAATAAATCATTTGGAGAAAATAATGCACTTTCAACTAGAAAATCACCTTTTCCTGCCCCGATTTCGAAATGAACTTTTTGAAATGAATGATTTAAATCATCAAAGGAAGTAAGAATTAAATGTTCGTTTTCTTTTAAATACGGTTCAGCCCAAGCTTTAAAACGCATTCTCATTTTAAGTTTCCTAATTCGTATATTGCTCGTGCATAAATAATCATTTGTAATTCAAAGTTTTTGATATTAATAAATTCATTTGCATTATGAATATTATTTACTTCATAAGGAAAGGCCGGACCAAAGGCAATCGTATTTTCAGCGTTTTTTGCATAAGTTCCCCCGCCCATCGTAATTGGCTTTGTTTTCTTATCATCACTTTCATCACGATATACATTTAATAAAGTTTTAACTAATTTGGACTTTAATGAAAAAAGCAAAGGAGGTGAATCATAAATGGCTTTTGAAGTAAATCCACTTGCTAAGTCAAAGTTTTTAATACATTCATTGACGTTTGTTTTTTCTGGATAACGAAAATTAACTTTAAGCGTTAGAGTTTTGTTTTGATATTCAATCACGCCTAAATTATAAGTTGTAAGTCCTAAATTTTTACCTTTTTTAAAACCGCCAAATGGCTTACCGTTAAAATCTTTAAAAAGAGAAATGAGTTTTTTAATTTCTTTATTTTGATAAAACTCTGCGTAAGCTTCTAGTGCGAGCAAACCGGCATTTTTACCTTTTTCTGGCATTGATCCATGCGCGCTTACACCACTAAATGTTGCTTCCATAACGTATTGTTCAAGAACTTTGGTTTCGATTTTTCTTGTCTTTTTTAAAAATTCAGCAAATTGTTCATCAGCTAAAAATTGTAAAGTCGCTTGATCAATAACAGAGTTAAAGGCTAAGCCCCCTTTTAAAGAAACGATTTCAGGTAAATTAATGTTTTTTTCACTAATAAAATTAGTAATGCCTTTTTCGCCATAAACTAAAGGAAAAGTCGCATCAGGTGTAAACCCAAAAGTAGGTTGTTCTTTTTTAAGTTGTTCAAAATAATATTTTAGGCAACTAGAGCCTCTTTCCTCATCGCCGCCGACAACTAAGCGAACACGATAATTATTAATCAGATTATTATCTTTAAGTGCTTTAATCGCGTAAAATGCTGCCATTAAAGGTCCTTTATCATCAGTTGCTCCCCGACCATACAAACATCCTTTTTTATAAAAGGGAATAAAAGGGTCTTGCTCCCAGCCATGACCACTAGGAACAACATCAGCGTGAGCAAAAACACTAATAAGTTTATCACCCTTTCCAAACGTTAACTCACTTAAATAATTATCACAACGATCAACTTCAAAGCCGAAAAGTTCACCTAATTCGGCAATATAATTTAGGGCCTTTTTAACACCTTTTCCATATGGTGCACTCGTTGAAATAGTCGCCTGATCATATACTGAATTAATTTTAATTAATTCTTCAAGAGCAATAACTGCGTTTTTATAATAAGGTTTAACAATTTTTGTAAAATCAATTTTGGCCATTTTGTTCTCCTTCTAATTTTTTCTTATTTAAATTTATTTGCTGTAAAATTGGTAAAACGACACTCGGAACAATTATAAATGCTAAAGTGGCCTCTATGAGCATTCCAAACGTTATTAAACCGCCTAAAGCAAAGCCGATATAACGAATTTCGCTTTCAAAAAAGACACTTAATTCAACGCGATAAATAAGAAAGAGCATCGATAAAACTAAAATAGTATGGACGATTGTTAAAAGAAAAGAAATTAAAGGTAAAAAAATACTTTTTTGATAAAGTTTTTTCATTTTTCCTAAAAGCGAAAAAAGTAAACCTGCGATTAGACCAAATAAAAGACGCGGTAAAACCGAAACAAGAGGATTAACGAATAAAAAGTCAATTGTCCCTGGATATGTTGTCGCCTTAATTAAAGAACTAAGACCAAAAAACAACCCATATAAAAGACCGCGTTTCCAACCAAAAAGTCCTGCGCCGATTAAAACGGGAATATGAATTAAAGTAAAAGAAATGGGGCCAACTTGAATATAGCCAACATAAGGTATAAACGTCATTAGTAAAATAATGGCCAAAAACATCGCATCATAAGCAATTTGTTTAATATTATTTGTCATCATTTTTTGCTCTTTCGTTTTTTTCAAATATTTCTTTTAAACCAATGTGAACTAATTTTGCATCATAAGTAAAAGATGGTAATAAATCTTTAACATAAAGCGCATCTCCACCAGTAAGAAGATGTTTTGTTTCATATCCTAATTCTTTTTCAAAAAGTTTAACGAGTCCTTTAATCATTTCACTTGCCCCGTAAAGGGCGCCACTATTTGTGGCATCAAGTGTGTTTTTACCAATTACTTTTTTGGGAGGAGTTAAACTAATACTTAATAGTTGAGCAGCTCGAGAAATAAGGGCATCAACACCAACATAAAGACCTGGATGAAAAGCCGTCCCAACAAAAGCACCTTGCTTATTAATGGCAATAACTTTAATTGCTGTTCCTAAATCAACAATTATTAGAGGTTTACCGTATTTAGATATACCGCCAACACTAACAGCAACTAAATCACTACCTAATTCCAAAGGGTGGTCAATTAAAACGGGCAAGCCTGTTTTGATCCCAGGTCCTAAAATTAAAGTATCCGTTTTACAAACAGTTTTAATAGCTTTTTCAATAACTTTTGTTAAAAGCGGGACGACACTTGCAATAATCGCGCTTTTTATTTGCTTATTACCTATTTTTTTAAATTCACAAAACGAGGTAAAAAGAGCGACATATTCATCTAAGCTTTTATCAACATCGCTTTTTGTCTCAAACGTATATAAAATTTCTTCTTTTTCATAAACGGCAATACTAATTAAAGTGTTACCTATATCAATAGTTAATAACATATTTTTGACCTCCGCTACAATCTTGTCTAACAAGTATCGTGCAAATTTATTATAAGAAACTTTTTTCTTTTTTAATAGAAATATTAAACGACGATATTAATGATTTTATTTTTAACAACAATTATTTTTTTAATTTGCTGACCTTCTAAATGTCTTTTAACACTTTCTAATTGAAGAGCATCTTCTTTTAATTTATCTTCATTTTCATCAAGAGATGCCTCAAGCGTACCACGTAATTTACCATTAATAGAAATAGCAATTGTCACCTTTTCTAAAATGAGTTTATCTTCACTATATGTTGGCCAAGAAGCATAAGTAATTAATTGTTTATAACCTAATAGCGACCATAATTCTTCACCAATAAAGGGACAAACACAAGCAAATAATTTTAAAAAGCCTTCTAAATATGGAAGATATAGTTCATCTTTTGAATAACATTCATTAACAAAAACCATTAATTGAGCAATAGCTGTATTAAATTGCAAAGAGGCAAAATCATCACTTACTTTTTTAATTGTAAAATGATAAACATATTCTAAAGAGCGATTATTTTCAAATGTATGTTTTGCTTTCATTTCTTTTGATGTAAATAAACGATAAACACGTTCGATAAAACGCCTTGCTCCTTCAAGACCGTTTTCCGACCAAGGTAAACTTGCTTCAAGTGGCCCCATAAACATTTCATAAAGACGTAATGTATCAGCTCCATATTTTTCAATCACAGCGTCTGGATTAACAACATTACCTCGAGATTTCGACATTTTTTCATTATTTTCGCCTAAAATCATCCCTTGATGAAAAAGTTTTTTAAACGGTTCTTTTGTTTTAACTAAACCTAAATCATATAAAAACTTGTGCCAAAAACGAGCATAAAGTAAATGTAAAACAGCATGTTCAGCTCCACCAATATATAAATCAACAGGGAGCCAATGTTCAAGTAATTTAGGATCAGCAATTGCTTCTTGATTATGTGGATCTAGATATCGAAGATAATACCAACAAGAGCCAGCCCATTGCGGCATTGTATTCGTTTCTCTTTTTCCTACCTTATTATTAATTTCAACATTTACCCAATCATTAGCATTAGCAAGAGGCGATTCACCTGTTCCTGAAGGTTTATATTCTTCAAGTTGTGGCAAAATTAAAGGTAAGTCCTCTTCTTTTAAAGGTACGATTTTATTATCTTCCAAAAAGATAATTGGAATTGGTTCGCCCCAATATCTTTGGCGAGAAAAAAGCCAATCTCTTAACCGGTAAGAAACTTTCTTTTTCGCTAAATTTTGTTTAGCTAAATAATTAATAATAGCTTCACTTGCATCATTAATATTTAGTCCATTAGCAAAATCACTATTAATATGTTTAGCATCATCCACCATTGCATTAAGAGAAATATCGCCTTCTAAAACTTGTTTGATTTCTAAATTATATTTTTTTGCAAAGGCATAATCGCGTTCATCATGAGCTGGGACTGCCATAACTGCGCCTGAGCCATAACTTAATAAAACATAATCAGCAATATAAATTGGCACTTCTTTCATATTAACTGGGTTTAAAGCATAAGCTCCAATAAAAAGACCAGTTTTTTCTTTATTTAATTGCGTCCTTTCTAAATCAGATTTAGTTTCAATTTGTTTTAAATAGTTTTCAATTTCATCTAATTTATTCGGATCACATATTTTTTTAACGAGTGGGTGTTCGGGCGCTAAAACACAATACGTACAACCAAAAAGCGTATCAGCCCTAGTTGTAAAAACATCAAAAGAACACCGTCGGTTTTTTACTTTAAAAGTAATTTCAGCACCTTCAGATTTGCCAATCCAATTAATTTGCATCTCTTTAGTTGAATTTGGCCAATCAACTTCTTCTAAATCATTTAATAGTCTTTCAGCGTAATTTGTAATTTTTAAAAGCCATTGCCGCATCGGTAGACGAATAACGTCATAACCGCCACGTTCACTTTTACCATCAATAACTTCTTCATTAGCTAAAACCGTACCTAAGGCTGGACAAAAATTAACAGGTATATAATCAAGATAAGCTAAATCATGTTCATAAAGTTTTAAAAAGATCCACTGCGTCCAACGATAATAATTTGGATCAGTTGTATTAACTTCTCTAGAAAAATCATAACTTAACCCAATAGCTTTAATTTGTTGACGAAAAGTATTAATATTTTTTTCTGTAAAATGATTAGGATGAGCGTTTTTACTTAAAGCATATTGTTCAGCCGGTAATCCAAAAGCGTCCCAACCAATTGGATGTAAAACATTAAACCCTTGCATCCTTTTCATCCGTGCGATAACGTCACTTGCCGTATATCCACGTGGATGTCCAACATGAAGTCCTTCCGCACTTGGATAAGGAAACATATCTAAAATATAATATTTAGGTTTAGAAAAATCATATATGTCAGTTTTAAATGCTTTTTCACTTTCCCAACGATAAGCCCATTTTGGCTCAATTTTTAAATGATCATATTTCATTAAATTATTCCTTAATTGTTTCGCGATAAAGATGGAGATAACTTTCAGCTGATAAAAACCAAGTCCGATCGAGTTTCATCGCGTTTCTTCTTAATTTAAGAAGCAACTTCTTATTTTCGTATATTTTAAGGGCTAAATCAAGACCATATTGCATCGCGCCTTCATTAAAATGAATAAACCCAATCCCGTTTGCGTCAATCGTATTTTCGTTTTCATAGCCAATAACTGTATCTTTTAAACCACCTGTATAACGGACAATTGGTAAAGTGCCATAACGTTGCGCAATCATTTGCCCAATCCCACAAGGTTCAAATAAAGAAGGCATTAAAAAGAAATCACTACCCGCATAAATTAAGTGAGCTAGCTCATTATTATAACCAATGTAAATACCAACATCTTGGGGGAAATCTCTTCTTAAATGTTCAATTTGCTGTTCTAATTCGTATTCCCCTGAACCTAAGATAATTAAAACCCCACCTTGACGAATTAGTGAACGAGCGCGCGATAAAATTAAACTAATGCCTTTTTGCCAAGTTAGACGACTTACTAAGCCAAAGACAGGTTTATCACTAAGTGGTAGATGAAACTTTTCAAGAAGGGCTTTTTTGTTTAAGCTTTTGCCACTTGTTACTGTTAGACGGTCATAAAGATGAGGTAAATAAAGATTTTCACTTGGATTAAATTCTTCATAATCAAGACCATTTAAAATTCCAACAAAATCATCACGCCTTAATTCTAAGACACTACTTAAACCATGTTCGCTATATGGATCAAGAAGTTCATCACGGTGTGTATAAGAAACAGTTGTAATTTTATTTGAAGACATAATTGCCGCCTTAAGTGAAGAAACATTATTTTCATAACGTACTTCACCATTATCAAATAAATAATCAGGCAAACTATATAAATTCCCTAAAAAGTATTTATCAAAAAGACCCTTAAAGGCCGGATTATGAATTGTTAAAATAAATTTAAAATTTTTAAAAAAAGGATTATTTTTTTCTTGTTCTTTAATAAGTGTTGGCAAAAGTCCAGGTTGCCAATCATGAAGATGAACGATATCAGCTTTAAAGTTCAGTACTTTAAATGCCTCTTTTACGCTTAAAGTAAAAAAGGCAAAGCGTTCGGTGTCATCATCATAACCATAAATATTATCACGGAAAAAATAATAATCGTTTTGTAAAAAATAATAAACAATCCCATCAACATAAGCGCGAAAAATTTGCACTTGTTGACTTCGCCAGCTCATATGAATTTGAAACTTTGCAATGAATTGTAAGTCTTTTTCATATTTTAAAGATATTTGCTTATATAAGGGCATAAACAAAATAACTTCTTGTCCTAAAATAACTAATTCTTTTGATAAAGAAAAAGTAACGTCAGCTAATCCTCCACTTTTAACAAAAGGATTTGCTTCGCTTGTAACCATTGCAATTTTCATTTAAGTTTTCTTTCCTTGTTCAACATATGTTGGTGCCTTTTGTTCACCTTCAATTTTAACGCTGTTAAAAAGGCGACAATATTTATCAACAACTGCATAATTAATCGAGGTATTTTCACCAACAATCGTATCAGATAAAATAATTGAGTTTTTAACGACCGCCCCTTTTAAAACTTGAACATTACGGGCAATCACGGAATTTTCAACCCGTCCTTCGATGTAAGCACCATTGGCAATAAAACTATTACGAACATGTGCTTTAGAAGAATATAAGGCTGGTGTCGTATCTCTTGTTAAAGTATAAAGAGGCCAATCTTTTAAAAAGACTTGATGTGCATAACGATAATCTAAAATTTCTTGAGAAAAATTATAATAATCTTCAAGTGAAGCAAAAGAACGGACATAGCCAATATGGGCAATCGCATGAATTTTATATAATTTACCATTAAATCTTTTAATTGCATCTTCAATCGTTGCGTTAGTTTTAACTTTTTGAATTTCTTCTAAAATTTCAAAGAAAAGGTCGCGATTAATAATATATGTTTCTAAAGAAACGAAAGCTTCTTTTTGTTCTTTTTGGTTTTTCTTAAAAGTGCGGACATAATCTTCTTTTAAAAAAACTAAATCATGCGTTAGAAAAGTTTTTGTCGCATTATTTACTTTCGCGTAAATTAAACTAACTTTTTCACCACGTCGAACGTGTTCATTAATTAAAGGGACAAAGTCAATTTTACAAACGACATGCGTTGGTTGAATAACAATATAATCGGCTTTTGATTCAAAAAAGACCCAGTCGTTTTTAAGTAAGTTATTTAAATCAGTATTTTTCATTTCTTTATTATGGGCCGATTCATTAAACATAATCGTATGACGTCCGATTTTTGTATTAAGTGTAAATGATTGCATTGAACCTAAATGTTTTAAAACACTGCGCAAATGGTTTTTAACTAAAATACCAACTTCATCAATGCCTGAATTTGAAAAATTAGATAAAGGAAAATCCATAAAAGCATAACGACCCATAAAAGAAGCCGCACCAATGCTACGTGATTTTGTTAGAGGCCCTAATTCTGGTGCACTATGTAAATTTAAAATGCCAAAAACTTTATGTGCCATTATCTTTTTCTCCTATTCGTTACTAAGATGACTTCTTCACCATCTAAATTAATTTCTTCACCTTGAGAAATAGTTGTTTCAGGTGCAACAATTGCATTATCGACTTTAGCGTTAGCGCGTATTTTTACACCCGGCATTAAAACCGAATTTTTCACAATTGCGCCTTCAGCAACAACAACTTCGTTAGAAATAACACATCTTTCAACTTCTCCTAAAATAATAGCGCCCTGATTAATAAGTGAATTTTTAACTTTCGCTTTTTTACCAATATATTGAGGATGTGAATGAGTATCTTCAGAATAAATAGCGTTTTTACCTTTAATAACACTAACAGTGTCTGGGTGTTTATTAAGAAGTAATTCCATGTTCGCTTCATGTAAACTTGCAATTGTACCAACGTCTTTCCAATAACCATCAAAAACATAAGCATGAAGCTTTTTTCTCCCTTTTAGCATCATCGGGATTATATCTTTACCAAAATCATGCGAAGAATCAGCTTTCCGTGCATCACGAACAAGAGCGTTACGTAAAACTTTGTAAGTAAAAATATAAACACCCATTGAGGCTAAATTAGAAATTGGATTTCTTGGTTTTTCTTGAAACTCAACAATTGAGCCACTTTCATCAGTTACTAAAATACCAAAACGCGAAGCTTCTTTTGGGTCAACTTCAATTACGCTAATCGTACAATCAGAACTTCTTGCAATATGTTGTTCTAACATTTTTTTATAACTCGTTTGATAAATATGATCACCAGACAAAATTAAAACATATTTTGGTTTTAAAGAATCTAAAAAATCTAAATTACGAAAAATAGCATCAGCCGTTCCTTTATACCAACTTAAACCTTCTTCAGTTTGCCGTGGGTGAAGGGTCGTTGTTAAAGAGCGAACACCATTTAAACCCCATTTTTCTCCATTGCCAATATATGAATCTAAAACAACCGACTCATATTGAGTTAAAACACCAACACGATCAATCCCAGAATTCGCACAATTTGATAAGGGAAAATCAATAATGCGATACTTACCGCCATAACTAACAGCAGGTTTTGCAATTTTGCGTGTTAAAGCTTCTAGACGCGTCCCTTTACCGCCAGCTAGGATCATCGCAACAATTTGATTGTTCATCTTTTTACCTCAAAATTAAAAATCTTAACTCTTTATTTATGATTTTAGCATATATAACTTTATATATGTAGTCTCGTATTGTTTGAATTTCAAATTTGTTATAATAAGAGAGATGAAAAAACGAGTCCTTAAAATTTCACCAATACGCATTACTGTGATGTTTCTTTTTTTATATGTTTTAATGCAACTCCTTTTTATGGCGACTTTTCGCTTTTTTGTTTCATTTAATCCTTTAGAAATTGATTGGGTTGGTTTTTATATTTATACACCAGCTTTACTTTGTTTAACGATCATTTTTTATATTTTATCAATTAAAAAAACGTATTATGAAATAGATGAAAAAAGAATTATATATCACCGCTATAATAAAATTTTTGAATTTCCTTTTAAAAAGATGCTCTATATTGATGAAAAGTGGTCATTAGGTCATAAAACATTATTATTTTATGATGAAAATGGGCGAAGAAAATATTTAACTTTTGATAAAGAAGGTTTAATTTTTGAATACGCATTAAAATATGCTTCTCTTTTAACAAAAGAAGAATTTAATAGACGTTTTCCAAATGTAAAATTATAATTTATAAAATTTCAATCGCGTCTAAGTCTAAACTTATTTTAAAAACAGGCATATCATAAACTGTAAAGTTGTTTTCAACGATTAAAGTTACATATTGTTCAAACCCATTAATTTTAACAAACAAGGCATTTTTTTCACCCGTCTTATCTTCATCATAGGCTGAAACTTTTAAAAGAGAGTTTTTTGGATAACGAACATTTTCAAATTTATATTTTTTACGTATTTTTTTATTAAAGAGAACTTTAACACCTTCTTGTTTAATGCGCAGAGTATGTTCTCCTTCTAAAATATTTTCTTGTTTTGGTAAAACGAGTTTTTGTTTTCCAAGCGTAATAATCATCTTTTCACCTTTAAGTTTAATTTGACACTTTGCTTCGTTTGGATAAATTTTTTCTTTTAACAGTAGACGCTCATTATTTTGATAAAGAATAACCTTATCTTCAGGAATATATAAGGTGAGTGCTTCCTCATTAGTAGGCACTTTTTTGTCTTCTTTTTTTAAGCGATACACTAAATAATTACTTAGTCCTTCAACTTTTGCAAAACAAGCAATATAATCGCTTTTTTCGTCAATAAAATCGACTTTTGCGTGTATTTTATAGCAATTATCAGCTTTTTTTACTAAAACGTCTTCAGGTTTAAAAGCTATCACCATTGATTCTTCAAATGTTTTTTGCACTGCTCTATCAAGTAATTTAGAAGATAAAACCCACTCATTTTTACCAAAAACTAAAGTATTATTTTTTGCTTTAGCTTGGAAGCGATTTTCGTGGGGAAACCCGATAATTGATGCTTCATTTTCAAGATCGAAGAGGTGAATTTTTGAAGCATCAAATTTAATTGCAATTTTTTGTTTATGTTTATAACGCTCACTTGCCTTAGCTTTAATAATAATTATTTTATCGATACCACTAGGTTTAACGTATATTAAGCTTTCATCGCCAAGTTGTTCTACTACATCAATTTCAGCACTAATACCTTCTAAGCTTATTTCTAAATGTTCGGGGCGAATACCAAGATAAACTTCTTTATTAATATAATCTTTTGAAGCAAGTTGCCGCTTTTTTTGATCAGGAAAAACAATTGCCTTTTTTTCATCGCCGTTTAATAGGGCAACTAATTTATTACCTTTTAAAATTAATTTGGCTTTTAAAATATTCATTTGTGGAGAACCTAAAAAAGTAGCGACAAATAAATTTGTTGGATTTTCAAATAATGTTATTGGCGTGTCAACTTGTTGAATTAAACCATCTTTCATAACAACGATTCTTGTTCCCATCGTCATCGCTTCGGTTTGATCGTGTGTTACATAAATAAACGTTGTTGCTAAACGATTATGGAGTTTTGTAATTTCCGTGCGCATTTGCACGCGTAATTTAGCGTCTAAATTAGAAAGCGGCTCATCAAGTAAGAAAACACTTGGCTCACGCACAATCGCCCGTCCCAACGCCACTCTTTGTCTTTGTCCGCCGGAAAGAGCTTTTGGCTTTCTTGTTAATAAATCACTTATTTCTAAAATTTCAGCCGCTCTTTTAACGCGTTGATCAATATCTTCACTTGGAAATTTTCTTAGTTTTAAACCAAAAGCCATATTTTGATAAACAGTCATATGCGGATATAATGCGTAGCTTTGAAAAACCATCGCAATATCGCGGTCTTTTGATTCTTTATCATTAACTAAAATGTTATCGATAAATAACTGACCGGCTGTAATTTCTTCTAAGCCAGCAATCATTCTTAAAGTTGTCGATTTGCCACACCCTGAAGGTCCAACAAAAACAATAAACTCCTTATCTTTAATATCTAAATTAAAGTCTTTAACCGCGTGAACACCACCTTCATAAACTTTATGGACATGTTTTAAAGTAACTTGTGACATCGTTTTGTTTCGGTTTTTAACCTACTTCCTCCTTATCATTTATTTTTTCAATATATAATCCTTTTTTAACATAATCAGGATAATGAGTTCTATTTATGAATAAATCAAACGTTTGATGCGTTAATAATGTCCAAGAAAAAATACCAACAAAATTAAATAACGCATAAAGAAAAATAGCAACAAAAGCACTAATATAATGAGGCAAAATTAAAGCAATTAAAAGACCAGGAAAAAGAAGAAAAAACAACAATGAAAAATGAAGACGACCAGTTGCCATTAAAAAAGAGTTTTTAAAAGTTTCGCGAAAATTATTTTGATAAATACTTTGATAAGCAAAATAATAAAAAGTCGTAATCATCATTAAAAAGAATTGACCAATTAAAATAGCAATACCAATTCCTGTCCAAATTGGTGCTTTATGATAAAAAATAGCTAAATAAGTTGTTCCGTTTAAAAATAAAAGAAAAGATAAAACAAGAATTATTGAGATGAATATACTTCTTTTAAATTCTTCTTTTAGACTTTGGAAAAAGTGATTTTTTAATAAAAGACCTTCGCCCCAAGCAAGTTTTTTAGCAACATAAAAGCTACTGCTAAAACCTAAAAGCGTAAGAATTATTGTCGGTGACATAATTAAACTTCCATAAAAAATAATCGCGAATAATTTATCAAAACCTTGTCCTTCAGTAATTGCTTTAGAAAGAATAAAATAAAGAAAAATACTAATAACGAGGAAAGGAATGCTAAATAAAGTTGTTAATAAACTAGTATTAACGATTATCGCTGTTTGATTTTTTAAGATGTCAAAAAATAAAGCTGGCCTTGTTTTAGGTAAGTCTTCTTTTTTAAAATCGTTTTGTTTTATTTTTTCTTTTTTCATCCTAATAAAACCTTTAAACATTTGAGGGCTAAATCATATTCAGGCGTTTGATAATTACCTTTATTACTAATATTTTGTGATGCGCCAGAAACAAATAAATAATATTTCTCACTAATATCAAAATTAATATATTCATCAAGCCAACTTGATTTATTTACATCGCGCAATAAAAACCCATAACTTTCTTCTTCAAAAAGAAAATATTCTTCTTCCTTTTCTAAATAACTTTCTTTAATTTCTTGATCAATAAGTAAAAAAACTTCATCGCATGCAATATTACTAATAACCGATTCACTTAAAATTAAAAGGTCAGAATATTGATAACCGACATATTGTAATTTAGATGCAAAAGCACTATCGCTTGGTAGGGCTTGATTTAGTTCAAAACTTTTTAAAGATGGGTCATTAACTTGTAAAATAATTTCTTCATTAAATGAGTCATCAACAATATTTGCAGCAATAAAAAGTTCAATTTTTTCATAAAATTTATAACGATGTAATAAACCAAACGCACCTCGCCATAAAACAATTGATAAGACAATGCTTAAAACATAATAGATCCAATCATAAGCTAATCTTTTTTTAAAGTTTTGCCAAGAAAAGATTTTCACTTAGTGTCCTCATACGCAACTAAAATATTGCCGATCGTTTTAATCTTAATTGTTTTGTTAAAAACAATATTTTCATCTAACTCCAAAACATAAAGATTTCTTTGGTGTGTTGTGTTTTCACTTTTTTCTAAGGCTTCATAAACAAAAAATTCAAGCCCATATTTAAAAGCTTTTCTTTTTTGAACACTTAAAATTACTACTTCACTTTCAAGAAAATTACTATAATCTAAATCACGAAAAAAAGTATTCATACTATAAAGGGTTTTAAAAGGGTTTGTAAAAAAATAAATTGAACCCCAAGCGAAAATAATTGTCAAAACAATATTAATTATTAAAGGTAATAAATAATTATCGTTTGAAATTAAAAAGAAAGTAAGAAGCGCACCTAAAATGACAAAAGAAAAGACAAAGTAATAAACTATAAGTTGTCTTAACTTTTTTTTACTTTCTAAATATTGAGCTGTTGAATCAAATATTTCTTTCATATTTATAAATTGGCCATTAAAGCTTTTTTAACTTCTCCGCCCCAAAGAACATAGCCATAAACGGACATATGAAGACCATCACTTAAAAAATAAGCCGCATGTGGAACGCCATTTGGTTTTAATAAAATTGTCCCAGCATCAATTGTTTTAAGCCAAGTTGAATTGTCGTCCTTATTAGCATAATCAATAACTTTTTGATTACCACGATGAATATCATCAGTATACTGTAAAAAGTTCGGTGTAAGGTTCATTAAAACATAAAAGATTTTTGTGTTTGGTAAGTGGAAATGGATATCATCAACTAAGTCAATTAATAAGTCACCAGTTAATTCGCCACCACTATGCCAAGAAATAATATTATTGATACCAACATATAAAACAACGGCTTTTGGTGAAAAAGGATAAATTAGACGCCGTGCCAAACCATTTAGCCAATGTTCAATGACCGTCCCACCAATTCCGTAATTATAAGAAATAATTGGCATCATATCTTCTGTTGATGTTTCCCAGTTTTCCATCGATGATGAACCACCTAACATAACCCGGTGATCAGGTGTTGAAAGAGAATTTGCTTCATAAGCTTGTGCTTTAGTTTCATAAGCTCCACTTACCGCATAACTTGATGTCACATCAACGACTAAGATACTAATGTCAGATTCTACACCTTCATATTTTGTTTTTAAACTTATTGTTTTTGTTTGTGGATTATAAGTCGCATGAATTATTTCCGTTTCACTTTTGCGAACATAATTTAAATATTCAAGGCAATTATCGCTTTTATTTTCTAAACGCATAATTGCGGCTTTTGTTAAGTTTACAAGTCCGCTTTCGATTGGGATATTGCAAACGCCTTCTAAAATAATACCTTCTTCCATTGTTTCATCAATCCTTTCTTCGAGTATATAATCTGGTTCAACATATTCATTGTCATGCTCAAATTGCCACTTAGCATATAAAAACAAATTACTAACAACAAGATCACTTTCAAAATCCCACTCATTCAGTCCAGCTTTTTCTTTAAACCAACCAGCAAATTGATAACCATAACGAAAAGGATCATCTGGTTCTTCTAAAAGCGAATCTTTTTCTAATTTTACTTGTTTATAAAGTAAATCATCACCAAGTGCTTCATTGCCTGAAGGTAAGGTCGTTTCTTGATGACGATAGTTTAAAATAAAGTTAACGATTAAACGACCATCACTAGGTAAATCATCATCAATAACTGGATCACAACTACTTAATATAAAAGGGATTAAAAATAAAATAAATAATTTTCTTTTTTTCATAATTTTACTCCTTATTTTCTTTTTAAAAACATTAATAATTCATCAAGCGGACAAGTTGCCACAGCAATATATTGATCAGCCGCTCCATAATAAACATACAATGTTTCATCTTTAATAACGATTCCGGTTGGGAAAACACAGCCATTATAATAGCCTTCTGTTTCATATTCGTGTTCAGGTTCCATAATAAAATCTTTACTCCGCCTTAAAACAATTGAAGGATTTTTAAAATCAAGTAAAAGCGCACCGACACGATAAGCTTTATCTTTTAAGGAAACACCATGATAAAGTAAAAGCCAACCGTCTTTTGTTTTAATCGGTGGCGTAGAAGCACCAATTTTTGCATCTTCCCACCACGTTTCACCTTTAATTAATAACTTGTAATTATCAAAGAAAAGTAAGTCATCACTATAAGAAATATAAATAGCGGGGTTTTTATTAGGATAACCTTCACCACTTCTTTCCATTCCGCGTGAAATCATCACAAATTGATTATTAATTTTTTCAGGAAAAATCACGACATCACGATCATCAAAACGTGGGTCGCTAATTGGCCCTAATTTCTTCCACTCTTTTAAGTTTTTCGAAATCGCTAAATGGCTAATCGTTGAATTGTTAATTAAACACTTTGGTCCAAATTCAGGTTTATAGCCAAAATCAACTTTGTCATCACGCCAATATTGACCTGGAGGAAAAGGACGTGAAGCGTATGTTAAATAAAAGTAATCGCCCATCTTAACTAAACGTGGATCTTCAATTCCCCCCGCATCTAGACCATATGGATCAGGAGCGATAAGAGGTGTGTCTTGCATTCTTTTAAAATTAAAGCCATCTTTACTTGTTGCTAAGCCAACATACATGACATGGGCTATATCTTTTCCTGCCGCACGATAAAGCATGTAAAAGAGCTCATCACTTTCGTTATAAATAACAGCAGGGTTTAAAACAACAAGCGATTCCCAAGCGTTAGCTTCGTTTTTCTTTAAGATTGGATTATGTGTGTATTTTTTTAGTTTCATTTTGCCTCCTTATAAATTTATTACTGATAAAGCTGTATAAGAAATTTTTCCATTAAAAACTAAGTCATCAACATAAATATGACTACGTTCATCATCAGCATTATTCGTAATTCCAAACGTGATTTTTTGAATAAATTGGACGTCACCAACAACAATATTTTTATTGCCGCCCGCAAGATTAATGAAATTTTCAAAACCAATTGTATATTTTTTCCATACATTTCCAAAGTTTGTTAAAGTGTAACGGAATTGTAAAATACTACCTGATGTTTCAAGATAAATATTAATGTAGAGTGTTGCTTTATTATCACCTTTAAGTGAAATTTCCATGCCGCGCGCTTCTACACTAGAAGCGAAACTTGTCGCTAAGAAATAATTAACGCTCGTTGCTTTTCCTTCATATTGAAGTTTTAAACTTTGATAGTTATCAACTTGCCCAGCCGTATCATTTGATAAAGACATTTCTGAATAATCAAAATTAACCGCATCACCCCAATTAACTAATAATTCATCAACATTCTCGTAACTTTCAAAATCATCAATATAACAAATTTTTGGATCATCTTCACTTGGCGAATATATTGTTTCTTTAATCGCCTCAGTATAAGAAGTAGAAGTTGTTAAACGGATATTATCAAGATAGACGGGATTATCACTAGAATACATTGGATAAGGTCTACCATCTTCTAAAAAGTATGAATAATGCATACCAATTGAGAAATAAGCAATTTCTTCGCTAACTAATGGTCCTGGTCCTTCGAAAAATATTTCCGGATTATTTATTGTAAATAAACTATAAGGAATAGTATGTTCTGTCCAAATACTACTAACCGAAGGTAATGTATAACGATATTCTTCGCCTGTTTTAAGTCGAAGTTGAATAATCATCTCGGGCGTAACATTATCTAAATAATTAAAGGCGGCGTTTTCAGCTTTAACACTGCCGTCTTTAATCCAAATTGATAAGGCGTTAGCGTTACTTGTTGTGACGTTTGTTGCAACCGAATAAGCAGCAATTCCCATATCGCTTTTATAATAAACTTTACCGGCCGCACGATTACTACTACCTCCAGCCTTCTTCTCTTTTTCAAGCTCCATAAATTCATCTTTATTCGTATCGGTTAAAAACCAACTATAAAGTAACTCATTTGAGGAAATATATTGATCAAAGTTTTCAATAACACCGTCCATCCCAACGTTTTTAATTCTTTCTTCATTACTAAATTCATTACTTAAAGAAACGATTTTAAAATTACGGAAAGATAATGTGCCTGTGCCGTAAGCTTTATTAAGGCCAAATTGCAAATTAAGAATGTAATAAAATTGACGAACACCGTCGCCAACTACTTGGCTTTTTGAAAACGATCCAAAAGGAATAATAAGTGTTTTAAATTCACCTTCAATTAAGTTTTCAAAAGGTTCAGTATAAACCCAGCGGTCTTTATCTTGTTCGTAAACGCGTAATAACATACTCGATAAAGCATAACCAGTATATTTAACATCAACTTTAATAGCGTCCCCCTTTGTAAAATATTTATTAATCGGGAATTTAGTAAAGCCGTATCCACTTGAGCCAATCCCTTTTTCGTTATAAGCATTGGCTTGTGAATCATATTGTAAAGTTAAAGTTTTTCCTTCATCAGAAATTTGCCCATTAAAGTCATAAGCTTCATTAATCCAACTACTACGTTCATAATCTAAAAAGTTTAATTCATTAACAAACATGTGTGAATAACGTTCATGACGAATAGCTTTAATATCTGACATTAAACAAACACCATCACCAAAACTTCTTTCAAAAACGATTTCAAAATATTTAATATTATGATAACCAAAAACACCATCACCAACATATGAATCTTTTGTTCTAAGAACAAAATCATCAAATTCTAAAATAACAGCTTGTTTTGAGTCACGGGCAATTTGAATTTCACAATGCCAATATTCGTTATCGCTATCTAAAAAACGGACAAAAATATTTGCGTCATGACCCATATAGTAAAAATTAAAATATAAAGAATCGGTTCCATAAAGTTCCATTTCGGCGCTTTTGGTTATAACAATCCAACCATCGCTTTCGATATTACCCGTTTTTGTTTGCTCCATCGTAAACTCAATTGCTAAAGCTTCTTTGTTATTGCCAAAAAAGTTTGTATTATTAACTGAAACGTCAGCTTTACTACCATGCGAATGAACGAGCCAATTTTCCGCATCACCAATTTCAATCGGGATTTCTTCATAAGTATTAGCAGCTAAATAAAATGTTCCATATTCTTCTAAACATTTTTTAGAATTTGTTTCATTAAACGCTGTTACTCGCCAATAATAAGAGCGATCTTTAATTCTAATTGAAGATGACAAAGTAAAAGAAGTCGTGGCAATACCTTGTTTTTTTAAATAAAGTTCACTATCAAGAAGGGGAATTAAATCACTTCCTGTTTCAAAAGTAACACTTGATGCTATTTCTAAAGTATAATTTGTCGCGTTTACTGCTTTTTCCCAAGTAAAGGTTGGTATTTCAATACTTGAACTATTATTTAAAGGCGCGAGTAAAGAAAAAGATTCAATTTCGCCTTTTGTCGTTTCTAAAGTAAAATCATTTTCTTTTAAATCTTTAAAAGGTAGTAAGTCACTTTGACAACTAACAAGCGTCATAACTAAAGACATTAAAAATAATTTTACGAAATGTTTTCTTTTCATCATTATAACCTCTTTGTTGACATGACAACTAAAGTGTTTGCAGGTATTTCTAAAGTAATTTTTTTATTTAAGCTACCACTAATAACTTGATTAGGAACGACATAGCCATCTTCACCAAGTTTTAAACTACGTTCGTTATACATGTATAAATAAATTTCATCAGCGTCGATAATTTTTTCTTCAATCGCGAAAGTTTTACTAACTGGGTAAATCCCACGATTAACAGCAATTAGTCCCCCTTCTTTTTTATCTTTACTTACCGTTGCTAATGAACGGAAAGTATTATCAAGCTCAACATTATTCGTTAAAGTCGAATAAACATAATTATTTGAGCGAAAAAGATTAGTTAATAAAACCGAAGAATGATACCAAGGCCGTAATTCTTGTTTACTAGCCGGCACAGCACTAAGCGATGAAAACATTCCCCATTCTTTTGGATGAACACTACCATCAACTTGATACATAAAATGCATCGCATCATCTAAGTCCCAATAAACAACACTATTCATCCCCGCTAAAACACATTGCATCGTATAATCCGCCATTCTTAAACCGTAATTATAAGTAGCAATAAGCGCATTACTATCAGTTGTAATGTTTTTGCCATCAACTAAACCAGCTTCCCAAACGTTAGCTTGGATTTCTTTACCAAGACGCGGATCATTTTCTTGAACTAATTTATATATTTCTTTAATTTGTCCTTCTAATTGACCGGTGTCGATGTAGTAGTTAGAAACATAAAGGTGAACACCATAATCACCAACAAGGGTTGGGATGTTTTTGGAAATATTTGTTAAATATTCAATCGAGCCAGTAAAGCCAGTTGTATCACCACCAACGATGCCAATATCATTTAATCCTAAATCATCTAAAGTCTTACGAACATTACGGACGCCTTGTTCCCACTTTTCATATGTGTTGTTATAGTTTTTACTATAACCTTGGATCCCTAAATAATTTGGTTCATTTGAGTTAACAAAATATCGAATACAACTAAAACCTTTTTTATGAACTAAATAATCTAAAACATCGCCAGTAATTTTCGCCCAACGCGGATCGCTTGTGACATCTTCCATCATCCCCCAAACATCATCTTCCATTTGTCCAATAACGTTCCACGCGCCAAAAGCAACTTCAATATTATTTTCTTGGCAAAATGTTAAAATCTCAATTGTATTTAACATCCATTTATTAGAAAAATTATAAGTCCAAGTATCGTCATTTGGATCATCATTATCTTTGTTATCAAAATTCATACAAAACCAATCATAATTAATCATTAAACGAATTTTTGCTGGTTTTAATCTTTTAACATGATCGAGTGTTCTTAACCATGCTTCATTACTTATTTTATTCGTATCTTCATAAGCACCCCACTCAACCCCAAGACCACCAAAAGATGAAGTAATAAGTTGATTTTTTTGAAAATATACTTCGTTTAAATTAACATTTTCTTGACAACTAGCAAGAGAAATCACTAAAAGGGATAAAAAACTAAAAGCGATAATTTTTTTGGAAAAATTTTTCATAATTATTTTAGCGCTCCATTAATTTCATTTAACACGCTTTCCCATGGATCAATATTTAACTTAGCAACATAAGCATCAATTGAAGTTAATGAATTAAAAGCATATTGGGTAACATAAGCGTTTGCGTTTGAAAGCATTCGGCCTGAGTGTTGATTTTTAAGTGGCGAAGAAAGCCAACGAATTTGTGATTCTTCTTCAAAAATACGTAATTCATTTGCTTCTAGGGCATTAGACATTTCATCGGTCCAATTATTTAAAAGGTTAAGCGAATCAATATTAACAAGTGGATCATAATGAAGTGTGTCATAACCTAAAGTTGCCATATAACGTAAATATTTAGCGCCGTTCATTTTTGTTTTATATTCATCTTTATCTTTTAAAACGGGTTCATCATTAATTAAGTCATAGTCATAACCTTCAATCCCATACATCGCAAATTGTGTTCCCTCTTCACCTAAAAGCCAATTAATTAAATCAAGAACTTTTGCTTGTTTAAGATCAGAAATATCAGCATCAAAAAAGGTCATTGAAAACCAGTTTTCAGCACCTTCAAGAGCAAACTTACCATCAGGTCCTTTAACTTTTAAAATAGCTGTTGCTTCATCAACATCAACATTAGGGTAATTACGAATATAATCTGTTCTTAATTTGTTGTAATTAGAATAAGATAAATTTTCATATAAAACGCCTAATTTTTGCGCAGCATAACGTTTATTCATTTCACCATCTTTAGATGAATATTGATTTTGATAATAATGTTGATTACCAACAAATTCTTTTGCTTTATTAAGGCCTTCAATATATTTAGAAGAATGAAAGTTACTAATAACTTTTCCTTCGTCATCTTTTGTAAAACAATGTGGTGAATCTTTATAAAAATTCGTAATTGAAGGAAAGCCCCATTCAACATCACCAATCGCCGCTGAGCTAGCATCATTTTTAAAATGAAGATTTAAGGCGTGAAGTAAAGCGTTAAATTGTTGCCACGTATAAACGTCTCCTTCTTGATAAACATTTAAGTTTTTAGCCCAATCACGTCGATAAACATAAGTAAAGGGAGCAAAAGTCGTTTCGGGACGATCAATATTTTTAGCAATTGGAATGCCATATAATTTTCCGTCAATCTTTAAAGCATCAATATTTGAAGTATTTTCTAATAAACTAACGATGTTTGGCCAATTAGATAAATCACTTGGTAAAGCTTTAATAACTTCACCTTGGGCCCAATATTCATAAGTCGAAGCAAAATTATAACTATCAAGATTAAAATGAAAAACGTCTTCAACATTATTGCCATTAATCGCTCCGTTAACTTGTGTCGTCCAATCAGCCCAAGAATAATTTGATAAATTTAATTTTAATTTAAACTTATCTTCAATAAAATCTGTATAATTATCGCCTCCTGAATATGAATCGAAATATAAATTTCGCAAAGAAACGATTAATTTATCACCATCATATTCATCGCGTTTATCACTAGGATCACACGATGATAAAAATAGTGGAATAACTAATGTCACTAAACTAAGTAATGTTAAGAAATGATTTTTTTTCATTTTTTTCTCCTTATCCTTTTATTGCACCCACAACAATACCTTTAACAAAAAAGCGTTGTAAAAACGGGTAAAAACACATCATTGGAACAATCGTAAAGAAAATTGAGGCCATAACTAAGCCTTGCGAATAAGTATCGGGGCTTGTTATTGTTCCTTCGATATTACTCGCGCCTGTAATAATCAAATTACGTAAAACAAATTGTAGTGGCCATAAACTTGGTGTTTTAACAAAAAGCATCGCGTTATACCATGAGTTCCAATTGCCGACGGCAAAAAAGAGTCCGACCGTCGCAATCATTGGTAGAGCAAGCGGAAGATAAACTTTTACAAAAATTTGAATATCATTTGCGCCATCAATGCGAGCAGATTCTTCTAGTTCTTTTGGTAAAGATTGAAAATAATTACGCATCAAAAGCATATTAAAAGTATCAATTGCCCCTGGAATAATCATCACCCAAATTTTATCGTGAAGATTTAAGTTCGTTATTAAATAATAATAAGGAATTAAACCCCCACCAAAAAACATCGTTACTAAAATCATATTCATTAAAAAGTTTTTACCAAACCACTTACTACGCGATAAGGCATAGCCAGTAATAATTGTAAAAAACATTTGATAAATCGTCCCGACTGTTAATAAAATCATCGTAATGCGAAACCCAGACCATAAGTTTTTATTAGCAAAAACACTTGAATAAGAGGCAAAAGTTAATTCTTTTGGCCAAAGAAGTAAAGGCGTTTCATTATAAACATGCTCTGGTGAAATCGAAATTAAGAAAGCATTATAAAATGGAAAGATAATTAAAATTCCATAAATTAATAAAACGATAAATAAAACAACGTCTAATCGGCCAAAACGATGATTAGCGGATTTTCGGCTCGGTCTTAATGGTAAATATGGGAGTTCAAAACGTGAGCGTTTCATTTAAATAATCCCCCTTTCACCACTTAATTTTGCAATTCGATCAACGGTTAAAACTAAAATAAAAGAGACGACTGACTTAAATAAACCAATCGCTGTTGTGATCCCAGCATTAACATTATCATTAAATTGTGAACGATAAATATAAGTATCAAGAATATCACTAACACTATAAACGAGTGGATTATAAAGGTTAAAAATTTGATCAAAGCCGGCAGAAAGAATTCCACCAACAGAAAGAATTAAAAGTAAAATAGCAGTTGGTTTAATCGCCGGTAAAGTTATGTGCCATATTTTTTGTAAGCGTGTCGCTCCATCAATATCAGCGGCCTCGTAAAGTTCTGGAGAAATACCAGCCATCGTTGCTAAATAAATAATACTCCCCCACCCAGCTTCTTTCCAAATATCACTACCAAAAAGTAACGTAATAAAAAATGGTCCGTTTCGTAAAAAATCAATTGGCTGACCACCAAAGAAAACAACAATCGAATTAATCGCGCCATCGGTAACAAAAAATAAATTCACAAAGCCAGCAACAACAACCCAAGAAAGAAAATGCGGAAAAGTAACAATAATTTGCACACTCTTTTTAAAAACACGCATTCTAATTTCATTAAGCAACAAGGCAATTAAAAGCGAGGCAACAAACGAAATAATAATTTTCCCTAAACCAATAAAAACCGTATTACCTAAAACTTGCCAAAAATAAGGATCATTAAAAATTGTTTTAAAATTATTAAAACCAACAAATGAAGTCGTTAATGAACCTAAAATTCCTCGTTTTGGATAATAATGGGTAAACGCCATTAAAACGCCATACATCGGAATATAACAAAAAATAAAATAGAAAATAACCGCCGGTAGTCCCATGAATATTAAAAACTTTGAACGATTTATTTTCTTTTTAAAATCGTGGAATCTACTTTGTTTTTTAGCGATTAAAATGCGATCCAATTTTTTTAATTACCTTGCATATTTTTTAATGTAAGAAACTGCTTCGTTCACAGTTGTAAAAGCTAAGCTTGTATTCGTATCTGCACCCCCATAATAAATTGCAATCCTACCAGTTTTGGCATCCGTTAAAGCCGAACAAGGGAAAACGACATTAGGAGTAAAACCGTTTACTTCGTAATCTTCTTCAGGAGCTAATAAATAATTAGCCGAACGATATAAAACTTTACTAGGATCTTCTAAATCTAAAAGAGCGCCGCCAAGAGCATAAACAAAGCCATTACATGTTGTTGTCACGCCGTGAAAAAAGATTAACCAACCTTCACTAGTTTCAATTGGATTAGATCCACCGCCAATTTTTGTATTACACCACCATTCATAACCAGCCTCCATAACATGACGATGTTTACCCCAATATAATAAATCAGGACTAGAAGATAAAAAGATATCACCAAATCTTGTATGCGTGCTATCTGAAGGTCTTGAAAGCATAACATATTCACCATTTATTTTTCGAGGAAATAAAACACCATTACGATTAAATGGTAAAAAGGGATGTTCAAGCATAACAAAATGTTTAAAATCAGTTGTTTTGATTAAACCAATCGTTGGACCATAAAGCGCAGTACAAAAAACAATATAAAAAACATTTTCAATTTCAATTAAACGTGGGTCATAAGCATATTCAAAATATACTTCTTTGCCTAAAACATCAACGACTTTAAGAGGTTGAGCTTCAAAAATAATTTTTATACCATCTTGACTACGACCAAGATATAAATATGGAACACCAGTTAGTGTTTCACCACGAAAAACACCAATATAACTTCCTTGATAAGGAATAAGAGCGCTATTAAAAACACGTGATACATTTGCAATAGGACGTCTTTTGACGATTGGGTTTTTAGAATAACGCCAGATAGGACCTTCACAATTATGTGGTTTATCTTCCCAGGGGATATTTGGAAGATCTGAGCTAACAATTTTGATCATGTGGATCTCCTTTTTTAAGTTTTTTAACAGATTCTCGTTCAATAAAATCACAACGGATAATGACTTGGTTATATAATAATTGTTGGTTTTGAAAGCAATTAATTAAGTATCGCCCTACTTCAACACCAATCTCATGACGTGGGACTTTAAAAGTCGTTAATGGCGGATTAGCATATTCGCCTTCTTTAATATCATCAAAACCAATAACAGATAATTCTTCAGGAATATTAATACCTAATTCTCTTGCAGCTTTATAAACATTTAAAGCAATTATGTCATTAGCGCAGACAATCGCACTAATTTTCTTTTCTTTATCATTTATAACACTTTTTAATAGCTCGTGATCTCCATATTGGAGATAAGTATTATCAAAGAGAATATCATAGCCTTTAACGTCTTGATTTCGATAAACACTAACGGCTGCTAAAAAGCCTTCGTGTCGTTCACGGAAACTAATCGCGTGTTCATCGCAGCCATAAAACGCTATTCTTTTATGACCATTTTCAATTAAACATCTTGTTGCTAAATAAATTGATTCATAATTTGAAAATTTCATTTGTAAAAATTCATCATTATGAAAGTATTTAGGATCAATGACAACAACTGGCTTTTTTATATCTTTAAAGCCATTAGCAATAATAAGAGGATTTTCATGCATAATAATGAAGGCATTTGTTTTAAGACGACGAAGTTTATCAACAAACATTTTATTTAAATCTTCTTCATCATAAATTTGATATTCAAGTAAAATATTATAACGATCAAGTGTCGAAGAAACACTACGAATAATCGGTTGCCAATAATCTTCTTTTAAAAGAATTCTTTTAGAAATGATTAGACTACATTTTGTTGCATCGGGTTTTTTGCTTTTTAATTTAGAAAAATCATACCCCATCTCAACAGCTTTTTGCGTAATGCGGTCACGCATTTCATCAGAAACATTATATTTACCTGCTAAAGCACGTGAAACTAATCCTTTTGTAACGCCTACCTCGCGGGCGATATCTTCAAGTAAAACTCTTTTTTTCATTTTTATACCATCCCTTTAGTAAACATTATACTTTTTTTTATAAACAAGAAATATTGTTTACTAATATTTTCCTAAAAAAAGAGGCGGTAATAAAAGTACTACCGCCTCAAACAATTAACTAAAAGAGAACGACGTTATCAACACATGGATGACCAGTGGAAATTGTTGTTCCATCAAATATAATTCCCCAGCCAGTAATCGCTGCTTGGTCGGTTCCAGTGCCACTTGTATAGTAAGTCCATTCGCCATTACTTACTAGAGTAAATTTGGCAAAGTTTTTATAACCTGATGGAAGTGTAGGTCCATAGACATACATTGTTCCAGTTAAGTCTTCACCTGTATTATTATAAAACCACATGCCGAAGTTTTTAAAAGTACCAAGTTCTTGAGACAAATCTTTTGTTTTATAACGCATTCTGCCGAAATTCCCAACTTTGAACTTTACGCATCCGTCGCCTTCAATTGGGGTTGGATTACTTGTTTTATATTCGATTCTATCTGATGAGCCTGATGTCGTCCAATTTGCGCCGTATTCGATTAGATATTTATCTTGTAGAGCTGCCGTCGTTGTATCATTTCCGTCTTCTAAAATACCAGATGAGGCAACTAGGACTAATTCTGCAATATGCGCTCCATAAGGACCACTAATGCTTGTTTTCGTTAGGGTTGTTCTAGTTTCATTAAATTCACCTTCAAAAACACCAACTCCAGCGTTTTTAGTGTCGAGACTTACAATATTATTTAAAAGCGTATAGGTTGTGTATTTGTCTTGGTCTCCTATTCTCACAAACGCCCTATAATCTTCGCCAAACGCCATAATAACTGTCACACCCATAGGTTCACCAGTTTGAGGATGCGGGACAGTAGCAACCGCATTATATGTTTTTCCTACTGGACTATCTGGATCAATATAAGGAGCTGTCACATCTACGAGACAAGAATCTGTATAACTACCATCATCGGTTGTTGCAGTAATTATAACTTGTCCTTCGTCAACACCAGTAACTATTCCAGTTGCACTAACTGTTGCGATGTCGGTATCTGCACTACTCCATTCAACATCTTGATTTGTTGCATTTGCAGGTGCTATAGTTGCCGATAAACTAACTGTCTTGCCAACTTCAACACTAGCAGTTTGCGGGCTAACACTAACGCCTGTTACAGGAACTACAGGATTATATTCGGCCCATGGATTAGCGCTTGTATAAATTTGGACATCATCGACTGGAACATAAACTGCACTTCCTGATGCCGAATTGAATGATAATTGAAAACCATAAACTTGTTTTGCAGGATTAATCGTAAATGAATACTGGGTCCATGGACTGCCAGCTGGAATTGTTAATTCATCAAAAGCAGTATCGCTTGAGCTAGTTTGATTTGAAGCAGTAATTTTTGAAACATAACTGACCCGTGGTTTTACAACTGCATTGTTAACAACGCCCTTGGCCCAAAATGAGAAAGTATCACCTTTTCCTCGAACAACGGCTGCGCCAGTATATAAATCCCATGAAATATGTCTCATCGCACCGGCTGAGCTACGTTTATATAGTGCTGCTTTTGTACCGCTATGAGCGTCAGAAGTTAAATCAAGATAATCACTACTTCCCATTAATTTCCAACCAGGACCACCAAGCGGAGATCCGCTTGAACCATCATAATAATCAGAATAGTAAGCTCCGCGCAGGTGTTTATGTCCATACATTCCATTTGCGTCTTGGCGGATACCTGTTCCAGAAATGCTATATGATTCATAATCTTCAAGCATATAGACAGCTTTTAAATCTAAACCGTTAACTGCGTCCTTAAATGCGCCAACCGCATCTTTGTAGCTAATCGTATGTCCGTTATCAGAAAGCGTGCCAACATAACTTAAATCAGTTGCGGCAATTGTAATTTCATCGCCATCAATACTAATTTCGCCATCATCTAAAACGATATTAGTTGCAAGGTTTTTTGTTTCTAGAATGGCATCACTACCATCGCGTGTAACGACAAAAACAGTTCCGCCTAAAACACCTGAATATTGTTTACTTAAATTATCAATAAAATAAGTGTTAGGTGCTTGTTCTACACAAGTGTAGTGAATTTCAATTCTTTCAATACTTGTTACAGCATTCCCTGCATAAAGACGGAAATAATATGGCGCATTCGCCGGCAGTAATTCTACCTCACTAGCAATTTCTACCTTTTCGTTTAAGCCAAGTCCGTCATTACGATTACTTAAAGCAATCATCATTGGTGAAGTCGCATCATACTTAACAGTAATTGAAGTAATCGATGTTAAACGTGTCGCGCGGTTATTACCAATATAGCCGTTTTCAGCTAAAACTGCGTGGTAACCACCACCCGCTTTAACACCAAAATAATCAAAATCAACATAGCGAATCGAGTGTTCTTCCACGCTAGTGTATGATCCTAATTGTGTAGGACCATTGTCCTCGTGCATGATAATTTCATTAACGCCGCCATCAGAACCAATAAGTAAATTTGCATGCGAATCTTTAACGTTTGTAAATGCAAGTAAACCAATGGTTAAGGCCGCGGTAATAAAGCCTATTGTTGTAAGCTTATTAAATGAACGGTTTTTCTTAATGTCCATTTTTTTCTCCTTTCTGCAATTAATATTGCAAATTTATTTCTAACCTCTTAGGGTTTTGAAACCTAACTTTTAAACAACCCACGGATTTGCCGAAAATAATTCGACATCATCAATTAATGGATATGAGGTCGCACCTTCAACAGTTGAAAAAGAATATCCAAAAACAATTTTTTCACTATTTATATCCATCATATATTGTTGCCAATCAAGACCGCCTTCGACGACAATATCGACTGTTGATGAAACACTGCCACCTGAAACTTGATTGCTGGCATTTACTTGCGAAACATAATAAACACGAATGCGAAGTTTTACGTCAACACTTGGGCTTTTCGCCCAGAATGAAAACTTTGAATTTCCTCCACCGTAACCAGGATTTTTACCTGTATAAGAATTGTAATTAATATAACGAATCGTACTTGAACGTTTAAGTCTTGCCGCGTTATTTCCTGAATGTACATCATCAGTTTCTAAATTAAGGTAATCAGTGCTACTAACTAATGACCAGTTTTTTCCGCCTAATGGTGATGGATTATTTTCATTTCCTGAATAGTAATCAGTATAGTAGTTTCCTCTTAAACCACTTCTTTCAAGGGGTGAATGATTTACATCATAGCCTACGCCTGTTTCTTCATAAGATTCAAAATCATCAAGAACTTTAACTTTTGAAAGTGAAAGATCAGCGACTAAAAAGGCGTAAGTCCCTGTCACCTTGACATAAGTAATTTTATCCCCATGATGAGAAATTCGTCCTTCGTAATATAGGCTCTTACCATTATCATCAATTGAAGTAAGTTTAATTGAATTAACATCAGTTTCAATCATAACAGAAAGAGCATAATTGTATTCTAAACTAAGACTTTCAAAAACACCTGTCGCACCATTATTACTAAATTGATAAATAGCGCTTGCATTTTCACCAGTATAACGACCATCTAAATCATAATGCATTTCAGATCTTGATGGGGTGTTGTCATTAACTAAGGCTATTTCATCTGCTAAAACATAAGTTTGTGGCCCGGGTGAAACAAATGTACCTTTGACAATTATTTGGAATTGATCAAACAAAGTAACTAGTTCGCCAGGATGGTCATAATTTAAAGTCTCAGCAACTTGTACTAAGTTATAAACATTATTTCCATAAGCAACAGCCCAAGCTGGATCATCAAAACGAATATGATGATAGACCCAGTTTGAAGAAGCATCATCAATTTTATAATCGGCATAGATACCTGTTTCAATATCATTAAAACGTAAAGTATAATCTACATCATCATCACCCTTAACTAATAAAGAAAGAGCGTTATAAGAATGAGCTAAATCAATATCGCGGCTATATCTAAAGGCTGAACCGTTTTTCCAAACATCAAGTTTAAGACTTTGCGTATTATTTTCACCAAAAGCTTCATATGAAACAGAAGCTACCGCAGCCGTTGACTTCCATGTATTATCTTCATACTTAGTTGGAATCCAATCTTCTTGTAAATCTGAATTACCACGGCCTTCAACATCTTCAATCATATAAAGGTCTAGTCCGACTTCGACAACATTAATTGATTTTTCAATCGTATCGCCGACATAATAAATATTTTCGTCTTCCTTGAAACCACTTAAAACACGAACACTAACTTCTCCAGTTCGGCTAGCTACATAAGTTGATGAAGTTGTTTCAACATATTGTTCGTTATTAAATTTAACTTCGGTTTTAAAACCAATTGAGGTCCATGAAACACTCATATCTACACGAGTTAAATCAGATAAAAATATATCTTTGGTTTCATATTCAAAAGGAAGGCTTTCTTCACTATCTAAATAATTAACACCATCAGCAATTGCTGTGACCGTAATAACGTATTCACCTATTTCACTAGAAAATAAGTGTTCACTAGCGTCTTCAAATATTTCTTCATTCACTTTAACTGAATATGAACTCGCTCCACTAACTTCATCCCACACGACACCTGTATGTGCGTCATTTAAAAAAAGAACGGGCGTTAAGAGCCGTTCTAATGGGGGTTGAGTTGTAGTGGTAGTTGAATCAGTTGTTGAATCAGTACTTGAGCTAGTCGTTGGTTCAGTAGTTGAATCAGTAATCGTATCTGAACTTGTGTCTGTTGGATCAACAATAATATCGTCACAAGATAATAATAAAAAACTTATCATAAAAAGTGAGACGATTATACTTTTTCTTTTTCCCATACTAATCCCTTTCTTTAGCTTTGAGTTTCCGCTTTCTTAAACATTTAATTATTAGTTATTAAAATGTCCTAGAAAACGCACACAAAACGAACAATTTGTTGTCGGAAAACGTTTCTACTACAATTACATTTTTAAATAATGACTTTACTTAGTCAACGCGCGGAAGCCGTTTTTTAGTAAACAAGAGCATTAAATTTGTAAACAAAAAAATTAGTTTATTAAATTTAGAAAACATAAAAGTGCCTTTACTATGTAAAAGACAAAAGCGTGATCAAAATAAAAAGAAGAATAGTTGAAAACACAATCGAAAGAAATAGAAAAATATATCTTTAAAGTTTTAAGTAGTTATTAGATAAAAACGTTTGCATCTTTTTATCACCTATGATAAAGTAAACTTTGCGTTTTTAAGGAAATGAGGTAGGTAATTATGGCAAGAAAATGTCCCGTTAGTGGTAAAGGTCCAATGAGTGGTAACAAGCGCTCTCACAGCTTACGTGCAACACGTCGTCGTTGGGGTGTTAATTTACAACCTTTTCAAGTTGAAGTTGATGGCAAAAAACAAACTGTTTATATGTCAGCGCGTGCTTATCGTTCATTAACAAAAGCCGATCGTTAAAATAACTAACTTTTTATATAATAAGCTCCTAGGATGGAGCTTTTTTTATTTATAAATAAGCAATAAGAATTAAAAGGTAAGCAATAAAATTTAAGAAAACAACAAGCCATTCGCTAAAAGCTAAAATAAAGATTTTTGGTCTTTTTAAACTTTGCGTTCCGTCTATATTATTTACTTGTTCTAATTGTGGCCAATTTTTAAGGCGAGGATTTAACATAATTACTAGGAGCAAAATACTAATTAAAACTAATAAAACACCAATAACTAATTGTGTTACAAGGTTATCACTACTATTAATGTATAAATTAATTAAAAAGATTGAAGCACCACCGCTACTTAAAAGCGAAAAAGCAAAATATAAAGTTGCAATCGTCGCATGTGTTTTAATAAAGCGCGCTTCAATAATATTAAGTGATAAAAAAATTATCGCCTGAATAATAAACAAAACATTAACAAAAAGAAGAAAAGAAGATAATTGTTGATAACTTTGGTATTTCATAAAAAGAAGCAAGGCCGGTGTTAAAGAAAAGGCGACATAAAAATATAAAAAAAGACGATGTAATATATAATATTTTCCTCGGCTTTGTGAACTAAGTTCATAAGGAAACATTTGTAAAAATGAATATTTAACTTTTTGTTCTTCAAAAAAGTTAATTAGCCCAAAAGCAATCATCGAAATAAAAGACAAAATTAGAAAAGTAATTGAGGTAATCCAAAGAGGCATTTTAACGCAATTTTTCCAAACGCTTTTTAAAATCATCATGCCCAAATAAATAAGAACCTGCGACTAAAATGTCTGCTCCTGCTTTACGGGCAAGTGGACCGGTAATATCGTTAATACCACCGTCAACTTCGATAAGGACGTCAAGTTGATGTTTATTAATATATTTACGTAAAAATTTAATTTTCTTTAAGGCGCTTTTTATAAATGCTTGGCCGCCTTTACCTGGTTCAACCGACATAATTAAAACTAAGTCGATAACTTTTAAAAAGGGAACTAAGTAACGCACGGGTGTATTAGGTTTAATTGAAATACCAACCTTTGTATTATGTTTATGAATTTCATTAATAACTTTTGACATACAACTTGGACAAGTAAAAGCTTCTAAATGAAAAGTTACAATTCCTGCTCCTGCTTTAGCATATTCAATTGCTTGAACATCAGGATCACTAATCATCACGTGAACATCGTTAATCATTTTATGTTTTTTGGCAATTTGTTTAAACTCTTCTAAACTAAAAGAAACATTTTCAACAAATTTTCCATCCATTACATCATAATGTAAAAACTCAGCCCCGCTATCTTCGGCGAGTTTGATTTCTTCTAATAATTTATCTTTATTCGCAGCCAATAAAGATGGAGCTACATAATTTTTCATTTTTCAAATCTCCTCCATTTATATTGTAATTCATCATGAAGCTTTTGATAAATCAAATACGCTTCTTTTGCAATAATATTTTGTTTAATAAGTTTTTTTACTTCGCAATCTTTTTCATTTAAATGTTGGCAATCACGGAAAAAACATTTACCAATTGCTTGTTCAAAACCGGGAAAAAATTGTGCCAAATCTTCTTTATAAATTTTTAATTCAAGTGAAGAAAAGCCCGGTGAATCAACGACAAAACCTTCTTTATATTTTAAAAAATATACATCCTTTGTTTGATGTTTACCCCGTCCTAAAGCTTTTGAATATTCACCAATGGTCCGATTAAAATTAGGATCTAGTAAATTAATTAAGGAAGATTTACCAACGCCTGTTTGCCCAATTAAAAGGGAAACTTTATTTTTTAAAAGATCTTCAATTTTTTCTAGGCCTTCTTTTGTTTTTGCGGAGTATAAAAGAACTGGTAAATTAATTTTTGCTAATTGTTTTTGAAAAGCAAGAAGCTCATCATGGTTTTTAAGTTTATCTATTTTAGAAATAACAACAACTGGTTTAACTTCGTGCATTAAAGCATAAGTAAGCGTTTTATAAATAAGGTGTGGCGAAAGTTCAGGTTCGACGGATGAAGAAACGATAATCATTTGCTCAATATTACTGACGCGTGGACGTCGAATAAAATTTGTCCGTGGTAAAATTTTTTCAATCGTTAATGTTTTTTCATCAAATAAAACTTCATCACCTGCTACAACGTCTTTGGCCTTAAATTTAATAACGCCTCGAGGCCTTAAAACATAAGTAGAACCATGAGCGAAAACATGGTATTGTCCGGCATAGCTTAAAATGACTTTACCTCGTTTCATTTAAACCCAAAAAAGCGCGCGAAAAAGCTACGACGTTCTTTAAAATTATCACGATTTTTCATTAATTTTTCGATTGCCTCATACATTTCTTGAGCACTTTGATATCGATCAAGCGGATTTTTTCTCGTTGCTTTAATAATTATTTTTTCAACTTCTTTTGTAATTGAAGGATCTATTTTTGAAGGTAAAGGAATCGTTTTTTTAACGTGACTAACAGCTACATCAACGGGATTAACATCATCAAAAGGAACTTGGCCAGTAATTAGTTCAAAGTATGTTATTCCAAGTGCATAAATATCAGAGCAAAATGTCGGTTTTCTTCCTTGATATATTTCAGGGGCTAAATAATGAACACTCCCAATAATATGTTCTTCTTCGTTAAAAGGCGAAAGATGATCATAAGTGGCAATACCAAAATCACCTAATTTAACTGTCCCATCAGCCATATAATAAATGTTCTGTGGCTTAATATCGCGATGAATAACCCCATGATTATGAATAAAAATAATTGCTTCTAAAATTTGCATCATTATTTGACTAGCTTCGTATGGCTTAATTTTTGTCATAAAATGAACTTTTTCTTGTAATGTTTGTCCTTTAATAAATTCATTAGCCATATAAGGACGGCCATTTATTTCACCATAATTAAATACTTTAATAATGTTTGGGTGTTGTAAACTAGCAACCGCAGCAATTTCATGTTTAAAACGACGAATGTTTTCTGGATTACTTAAAAGTTCTTCTTTCATTACTTTAATCGCAACGACTTTTTTAGAAATAACATCAGTTGCTTCGTAAACTTCCGACATGCCTCCAGTTCCAATCCGTGAAACAATACGGTAACGATTATTTACTTTATCACCAATTTTAATCATCTAGCTGACTTTCCCAATAAGCAATCGCCATATTATCAGAGCCACCATTTGCATTAGCAACTTGAATTAAGGTACTAACTTTTTGTTCAGGTCGTTCGTTTGTTTTGACAATTGCAAAAATTTCACTTTCACTTAAGTTGTTATATAAGCCATCACTACAAATAAGAATTGGCTTATTTTCATTATTAAAAGTAAGTAATTCTAAAGTAAGCGAAGGATAAATCCCAAGTGCGTTCATTAAAACATGACGTTTCGGATGTGTTTTCATTTCTTCTTTTGTGATTTTTCCTGTTCGATATAAATATTCGACATATGATTGGTCTTCAGTTACTTTTTTTAAATTATCATCTAAAACAAAATAAGCTCGTGAATCACCAATATTTGCAATCACAATATGCTTCTCAGTAATTAAAGCTGCAACTAGAGTCGTGCCCATATCTTGGTAAGTTTCATTAACTAATGAAGCCTTATATATTTCTTGGTTAGCTATTTTAATTTGTCGTGTTAGCCATCTTTTAGTTAAAAAGGGAATATAAAAACGCGTTGTCTTTTTAAAAACTTCACTTAGAAGTTCAATCGCAGTATTTGAAGCGTAATCGCCTTTGTTATGACCGCCCATCCCATCACAAACGAGCATTAAAACATCGCCATTAGCATTAACAACAATGTTAGCTTGATCTTCATTTGTAATGCGCACTTTGCCAATATCGACACGATAAGCAAATACTCCTTTTAAATTAGCCACTACTTTTTGCCCTTAATTGCCCACATGCAGCAGAAATATCATAACCAAACTCTTTTCTTAGTGTTGAAGTAACTTGTCGAGAAGTAAGAACTTTTTGGAAGATTTGAACATTGCTCATTTCACTACGTTTATAATCTTTTTCTTTAATTTCGTTATAAGGAATTAAATTAACATAAGCTTGAAGATTATTAATATAATTGGCTAATTCATGAGCATCGCGAATTGAGTCGTTTATATCTTTTAGCAAAAGATATTCAAAAGTAACGCGTCGATTAGTTTTTAATAAATAATATTCAACGGCTTCTTTAATTTTTTCAAGAGGATAGGCCTTGTTGATTGGCATAAGTTGATTTCTTAATTTATTATTTGCAGCGTGTAAAGAAATAGCTAAATTAACTTGTAATCCTTCATCAGCGAATTGATAAATTTGCGGGACAAGACCACAAGTTGAAATCGTTATTTTTCTAGCACCAAGAGCCAAGCCAAAAGGATGATTTATTAAACGAACAAAGCGCAAAACATTTTCATAATTATCAAATGGTTCTCCCGTACCCATTAAAACAACATGACTAACTTTTTCTTCATCATTTATACTTTTTAAAAAGTCATTCATGACAAGAAGTTGTCCAACCATTTCTTCAACACTTAAATTGCGTTGCTTTTTTAATAATCCTGAGGCACAAAAAGAACAATTCATATTACAGCCAACTTGTGTTGAAACACATAAAGCATTGCCGTAGCGATACCTTAAAAGTGCTGTTTCAACTTTATGGCCATCATTTAATTCAACAAGAAGTTTAATTGTATTATCACTAGCTATTTGAGTATCACTAATTGTCGGTTTTCCTAAAAAATATTTTTCTTTTAAAAGAGCGCGAAAAGTTAAAGACAAGTCACTCATTAAAGAAAAATCATCAATTTCTTTTTGATAAAGCCACTGAAAAAGTTGTTTAGCACGATACGGCTTCTCACCTAAAAGGACCATTTCTTCTTTTAAAGATTCAAAGTCAAAAGCATAAAGATTTTTCACTTTTTTACTCCTTAACTTCGCGCCTTAAAAGAGCATAATACATCGATGAATCAAAACGATCAAAAGGTAATAATTGTTTTTGCTCAACTAAACTAAATTCGGGATGTTTTGCTAAAAACTGATTAACAACACTGCGACTTTCTTTTTTATTAATTGTTGTAACTAAATAAAGCAAATGGCCTTCTTCTTTAACAAAAGGGGCGCAATTTTCAAGTATTTCACTTTGATTTTTAATTAAAGTTTCAAATTGCTTTGTATCAAAATGAATTAAATAATCAGGATAAGTGCGAATTAAATCAAAACGAGAACTTTGTGGATGTGTAATAACTAAATCCATTAATTCATTAATTTCTTCATTAAGTTTAGAACTTTCAGCGACAAAAAAATTAATATTCTCAAGTTGATTATATTTAATAATTTTATCAATATCGTTCTTATCATCTTCAAGTGAAACGCCTAAATGAATACGTGCTCTTTTTTGAAAGCGAAGAAGAACTTCACGAACGAGTGATTTATCATCTTCAGAATACAAGAAAACTTCTTTTAAATGATCACCGTCAACTTTATCAAGTATTTCTTTAAAACCAAGTTTGAGTAAGAAAACTTCATAATTTAAAAAGGCTCGATGTTGTCTTAAAGGAGTTTTTCCATAATACAAAACCATGTCTTGTACTTTCGTATCTTTAAAGGCCGGGTTTACTTTTAAAAAATCTTCTTTATTCGTAATTAAAGGATTAACGCGACAAGTTATAAGTGATGGTCGGATATTACGAATTAACATTTTTTTCATTAGATGAAAACCAAATTGTTTATGCCACATTTTCATTAGCCATTCTGGTGCATTATATTGTAAAGATAAAGTTTCTAATGCATCAGGTGGTAAATATTCAGGTATTAATTCTTTTGGCGAGCCTTTAAAATTTAAAAGCTTTAGTAAAAACGATTCGTGGTCTGGTAATAACTCTGCCATATATTTTATAACTACTTGCTCATCCACTTTTTTAGAAAATAAATTATTTGCTAAAGCAATATAAAGAAGGCATTTTTCTTCATTCGTTAGTTCTTCTTCAATTTCTTTAAAGGCGTGAGAAATAAAATAATGATGTCTAAGTTCACAACCTAAAAGTGTTGAAATCGTATTATTCGTTTTACTTTTTTCTTCTTCTTGAACAAAAACGTCACGTAAAGCAAGATGAAACTTAGTTTGTTCATATAACACTTTTTCTAATGCACTTGCTGATAATTGAATTAATTTAATCATAATGCTCTTTTATTTGTCTAACTCCTCAAATATATTTCCATCATAAATTTCTTCTTCATCTTCTTCATCAATTTCAATTATCGTTTCATAACTATTTTCTTTATCTAAATATCGTGGATATTCGTCATTTAAAAACTCATAACGTGAAGAAGGTTCATAATAATAAAATTCAATATTTTGGTTAATTGTTAAATCTTTTAAGGTGTTATGCAAATAATTAGCAATTTCTTTTTCAACTTTTTGATACGTTTTAGGAGCATGAATACGAATTAAAATATTCCATGAGGTTTGATCAATACCTTCATGCAAAAAAGCACAAGCCGGGGCATAAAAATTTAAATGTTTGGGCTCTATTTGATATAAAGAACTAATTTTTAAAGTATGTTCAAATGAATAATTTTCAACGATGAATGCATCTAGTCCAATAAACGAAATCGTAATCATGTTCTTTCCTTCCAAATGTTTATTATAACATTTTTTTCTTCTTTTCTTAAAAATTGTCGTTTGGGTCAACGTTAACAACAAGATTAATTTGTGTCTTTGTTTGTAAAGTTTTTAAAAGTGTTAGTAAATATTTTTTAATTTCCGTTTCATCTTTAAATTTTATATAAAGATGACGATAATGCGTCTTATGTTGAAAACTAATAAAAGGCGAGACAGGGCCGACTACATGTACATCTTTTAAATTTTGGTAACGTAAATCCTCAGCTATTTTATGAATTGTTTTAATTAAAAGACTCTCATTTTTTGAAGAAACTTCTAAACTAATTAAATAAGTATATGGAGGTGTTTGTTGAGCTCTGCGAACGAACATTTCTTTTTTAAAAAAAGTTTCGTAATCTTGTTTGGCCCCTAATTTTATAACATAGTGATGAGGATTATATGTTTGAATAATCGCCTCACCTTGAAGATGAGCGCGACCACTTCGACCAACCGCTTGTGTAATAAGTTCAAACGTTCTTTCACTACTGCGAAAAGACGGAATTGATAAGCCGACATCCGCACTAACAATACCAACTAAAGTAACGAGTGGAAAATCATGTCCTTTGGCAACCATTTGCGTGCCAACTAAAATATCAGCTTTTTGTGTCCGAAATTTTTCAACTGTTTTCGTAATTGATTGGCGAACACGCGAAACATCACTATCAAGTCTTAAAACTCTCGCCTCAGGAAATAGACGTGCTAATTCATCAACGATTCTTTGCGTTCCAAAACCGCTTTTAGCAAAATAAGTTCCACCGCAACTTGGACAAATTATCGGCATAAATTCGACATGGCCGCAATAATGACATTTAAGCATTTCGTCAACTTTATGATATGTCAAAGTTAAATCACAATCAGGGCATTTAAATAAATGGCCACATTGACGACATGATAAATAACTACTATAGCCACGGCGATTAATTAGTAAAATTATTTGTTCTTTTTTTCTTAGACGATCAGTAATCTTATTTAATAAAATTTCGCTAAAAAGAGCAGATTTTTTCACTAAAGAGGCAGGATTTGCCATATTTATAATTGAAACATTAGGGAGTATTTGTTCGTTGTATCGCTTAGAAATAGTCGCTAAATGATACACACCTTTTAAAGCGCGAGCTTTTGATTCTAAAGAAGGAGTTGCACTTCCTAAAACAACTCTTGCCTTAAAATATTTTGCCCGCATAATGGCAACTTCACGGGCATGATAAAACGGTAAGGAATCTTGCTTATACGCTTCAACGTGTTCTTCATCGATAATAAGAAGGCCAATATTTTCTAATGGTGCAAAAATAGCACTGCGAGCACCAATTACAATTCGACATTTATTTTGGGCAATACGGCGATATTCATCATATTTTTCAGCCTCAGTTAAATCGCTATGTAAAATTGCGACTTCTTCTAAAAAGCGTTTACGAAAATAAGAAACAATCATCGGTGTAAGACCTATTTCTGGAACGAGCATTAATACATTTTTACCTTCTTTAATAAATTTTTCTGAGAGGGCTAAATAAACTTCTGTTTTACCACTACCCGTCACGCCTTGTAATAAAGAAACAGTTTGTTTAGCATCTAAAATTTCCTCAACGGCTTTTTGCTGCTCAAAATTTAAAATCTTCGTTTCTTCGACTTCAACTTCTTCAAATCGATAACGATATTTTTCAACTTGAAAAGTAATTAAATGTCCGCTATCGATTAGTTTTTTAGCAATGCTCGGTGAGCCAATTTCTTTTCTTAAAATTTGTCCATTTTCTTTAACTAACCGTAATACTTCAATTTGTTTAGGCGTTAAATTTTCTTCACTATCTATTCCTACTCTAACGAACGTATTATAAGCAATTTTAGGTGCGCTAAAAGTAGAGCTTGCTGGTTTTAAAGATTTAGGAAGCATCGCCTGCAAAACACTAATATACGGCACTAAATAGTAGCTAGCTATTTCTTGAGCAAGATGCATTAATTCATCATTTAGTAAACGTTCTTGATCAATAACATCAATAATTTCTTTAACTTCAAAACCTAACTCTTTTTCAAGATCTTGGCTCGTTTTATTAGTTTTATTAATTTTTATCACATAACCAACAATTTTTTGGTTATTAAAATTAACAAAAACACGATACCCAACATTAATGTCTTTTGCTCCAGTATATGCATAAGTAAAAGGACGATTAAGTATATTAACTTTGCGTTCGATGAGAACTTCTAAAAGATACATTATAAATATTTATTTAATAAGCGTCGCATTAATTTTATTTTTAATAATCGTGCGGATTTCTTTACCGGCACGTTGTGGATTATCATTTAAAACAACATGCTCATAATGATGTTTAAGTTGCATTTCACGTTGAGCTTTTTTAAGTCGTTTTTGCATAATGTGCTCAGGTTCCGTTGAACGGTGACGAATGCGATTTTCTAAATCAGCAAAACTAGGAGGAATTAAATAAATCGAAAGAACATTACTTCCACGACATTTTTTAAGAACTTGTTTTGTTCCTTCAACTTCAATTTCAAGTAAAACATTTTTGCCTTGTTTACGTAAATCATCAACATATTTTTTTGGTGTGCCATAACGATGACCAACAAATTCGGCCCATTCTAAAAAATCATTATTAGCAACTAAAAGATCAAATTGTTCATCAGAAATAAAAAAATAATCGAGACCGTCTTTTTCATTTTTGCGTTTTTTTCTTGTTGTCATCGAAATACTATAAACAAGATTAAGACTAGCATCACGCATTACTTGACGACGAATTGTCCCTTTGCCAACGCCGCTTGGCCCTGACATAATAATTAAAAGTCCTTCTTTTTCCATCTTTTTGCTAATTAAATTAATTATATGAGAAGAGAAAAATTAAAGCAATTTAATTATGCTATAATTACTATGTGGATTTGATGAAACAAGATTTAGCCTCTTATCTAGAACTTTTAAAAGAGACATTTTTATCTAAACATTTAAGAAAAGTTACTTTTTATTCTCGCAATTATATTTTTTTACAATTCGCTAGTGTTAAAGACTATTATTTAGTCATAAATTTAGATAATGAAAGACCCTCGATTTTTCGAGCAAACAGTCTTGCTTTGCCTCCGTCACTAAATACTCGTTTTGCTCAAACTTTAAGGAAAAAATTAAATAATGCAAAGCTCATCAACATCGAACAAATTAATAACGATTTAATCGCTTGTTTTACTTTTTTAATTACGACTCCTACATTTATAAAAGAAGAAATAAAACTATACATCGAACTCATTAAATCAAAACCTAATTTGATTTTAGTTAATCATGAAAATAAAATTATCGAAGCTAAAAATATAACATCTTGGCATAGCCAAAGGTTTATTTCTCCACGACAAAATTACGTCTTACCAATAAATAATGGACATAGCAACAAAGAAAATATACTTTTTAATTTTCAGCAATTTGAAGAAGAACAAAATAACCTTTTTATAAAAAATATGCATCTCCGCCGGAAGGAAAAATATTTAGTCATTACTCATTACTTAAAAACAAAAATTAACCGCGCTAAAAAGAAAATTAAAAATATTGAATTAGATCAAAAAAAGGCTCAAGATAATCTTGTTTATGAAATGTATGCTAATGAAATATTAACGCATTATTCCCACCTAAAAAAAGGAACCAAGAAAATTATTATTAATGAGCAAATTATTCCTTTAAATGAGCAACTATCTCCATTAGAAAATGCCCAAAACTTTTTTAAAATAGCTAAAAAAAGTAAAAAAGCGCTTTCACTTTCTAAGGCTTTACTTAACGAGGCGCAAAAAGAGCTTGAATATTATTTAGAAGTTGAGCATTTTGTTAATTTTTCTAATGAAGAACGAATTGATGCTTTTTTAGACAAAAATAACTTTTTAGGACGAAAAAAGACCTTTCCACCTTTACAATATAAAAAAGAAGACCCTTATCGAATTATTAAAAATGAAACGGCTTTTTATTATGGTAAAAACGCCTTTCAAAATGATTTTTTAACTTTTACACTTGCTAAAAAAGAACATACTTGGTTTCATATTAAAAGGCTCCCAAGTGCACATCTAGTTATTTTTAAAACTAATCCATCCAAAGACGATTTATTAACCGCGGCCGAACTCCTTCTTTTACTATCTAATTTAGAAAAAGGTGAAGTAATTTATAGCTTAAGACAAAATTTATCACGTGGCGAAAAGCCTGGGCAAGTTTATGTTTTAAAATACGAAGTTTTAGATGTTACTTTAATTCGTCCAGAAACTTTATTATTATTAAAGAAGGCAAAACGCATAGGGCTTAAATAAAAATGGTAAATAAAAAAGAAATTCAAAAGTTATATTTTTCTTTAACAAACTTCGAAGCACAAACAATTGAGCGACTTCGTTTAGGTTATACAAACTACACTTACTTAATTAATAACAAACACGTCTTACGATTTAAAAGAAAAGTTGTTGATTCTTTTTATGACTCTTTTTTAGAAAGTAAAATTATTAAAGCGATTGAAAATTTAAAAATTTCCGAAAAAGTAATTTATTTTGATCAAAAAAAAGGTATAAAGCTTAGTAATTATATTCCAAAAACTAAAAAAATTATTACCCTTCCAACAAATAAACAACTAAAGTTCGTTGCCAGCACTTTAAAAAAGCTTCATCAAGCTAAAATCGAAACAGGCGTTTCTTTTGATGTTGTTAAGAGACTACTTTATTATAAATCGCAATGTAGCGATTTCGTTGATAAAAATTATGAAACACAAGTAATAAAACAAGCTGAGCGTATTTATTCTTTATATCCTTCAGTATTATGTCATAACGATGTTGTCCGTGGTAATTTACTTTTTAGACCAAACAAAGTTTATTTAATTGATTTTGAATACGCTAGTGATAATATTCCTCTTTTTGATTTAGCAAGTTTTTTAAGTGAAAATACAATTGAAGATGAACTAACAAGAAAAGCATTTTTAAAATTTTATTTTAAAAGAAAGTGTGATGAAAAAATTTATTACCACCTTTTAAAAATTATTGAGCTCCAAGATATCCTTTGGTATTATTGGGCGCAAATGTATTATATTAAAACAAAAGACGAAACTTATAAAAAAATTACTCACCTAAAGTGGCAAGCAATTTTAAAAAATAAAACTTTAAATAAATAAAACTATAAAAAATGTCTTTTAGCTTGATCGGGAAACTTTTTTTGATAAGCTTTTAAACATTTATCGATAACTTCCTGAGCGTATTTAGCACCTTTCATATGGTGAACAATCGTCTTTTTATTTTCGAGTTGTTTATATACTTTAAAAAAGTGACGAATTTCATCAGCGACATGTTTAGGTAATTCTTTAATATCTTTATAAGTGTTATAAATAGGGTCGTTTTTAGCAACCGCAATAATTTTTTCATCAAGATATCCCCCATCAATCATTTCTAAGACACCAATTGGTGCACATTGAACAAGAGCTAATGGGACAATTGATTCAGTTGATAAAACTAAAACATCCAACGGATCTAAATCTTCTGCATAAGTAAGAGGGATAAAACCATAGTTTTGAGGATAATGTGTCGATGTATGCAAAATGCGGTCTAAAATAAGTGTTCCGGTTTGTTTTTCTAATTCGTATTTATTTTTGCTCCCTTTAGATATTTCAATACAAGCTAGAAAATCATCCGGTTTAATGCGCTCTTTCGGCGCTAAATGCCAAACATTCATATTTTTCTCCTTAACAAAATAAGTATACAACAATTTTGTTGTTTCGCACACTTATTAATGAAGTTACAAAAGTAAAATTTGTAAAATTATTAATTATTTTAAGGTATAATACCAAACATGAGATTTCAAAAAATATTAACTTTGCTTATCTTGCCTTTAATTTTAGGTAGTTGTGATAATAAAGAACCATTCATCTCAATTATGCAAAATCCACATGTTGATGTTTCTAGTAGTGAGTTTCTTGATTATGTCCGTCATACGAATAGTGAAGAAATTTTATATTTAATCGAAAATAATGAACCATTTATTTTTTATCTTGGTTCAAATAGTTGTTATGGTTGTTCGCTTTTTAAACCTAATTTAATAAGTTACATCCAAGAAACAAAAGCCTTAGTTTATTATTTAAATGTTGATATACCTAGTGATTATGAAGCTTATGCTGATATTTGGTACGAATACCAAACGATGTTTAAACTTCCTCTTGAAGTCCCTTATTTACTTTTTATTAAAAATCAAACTACTTTTAAAAAGGGTTCTGTTAGCAAAATGACTTCAGAAAAATATGAGACTTTTGAAAAGATGATGAACCAATTAGTTAAAGTTACACCTAATCGCTTATATTCATCTTATGAAAAAGTTGAGACAAAATTTGTTAACGCTTCAAAAAGTTTATTTATTTTTTATGAACGCAAAGATGAAAAAAGCCGCCAAATATTTCAAAATTATCTTCTTCCATTTTTATTAAAACAGCAAAAGGAAGTAGAAATTGTTGATTTATTGAACTTTTCTAGTGAAGATAAAACTAATTTATATAATTTATTTTCAATAATAGAAGCACCATCTTTAACAGGATATATTTGTGAAAACCAAGTAGTTGTTCATAAGCATGAATTCGTTGAAAGCAATCTTGAAAACGATTCTTTTTTAAATTTATATTTTGAAAATTAGTTATTTAACTCTGACTTTTTTTAAAACAGCAGCTTGATAAACACCGTCTAAATATTCAATATCAACATGGCCTAAAACTAAAGGTAAACAATATTCAATAAAACTTTTATCCATTAATTTTTCATCATTACTAATCATTGATTCAGGAATTGCTTTAACCGCGTTAGCAATTTCTCCAACGTCACCTGGGAAATAATCAACGTGATAAGGATCGCTAGAAAGACGGCGAATACAAACCATAATTCCACTTAATCCTTGTAAAGCATATTGAACAGCAATTTTACCACAAGCAATCGCTTCTTCTTGATCAACTTTACTAATTAAAATCGGGTTTGCTCTTTGTGGTAAAGAAAGTTCAATATTACGAGTTGGATAACCAAGTTCTTCACGAATTAAACTAGCTAGTTCACTAGCAACTCCACTTAATTCAACATGATTAAAAGAATCGACAAAAGCTTTTGATAAATCACGTTCAAAAACTAAACCTTCGGAAACAATTGCGACGACGTTACCTTTTTCTTTATAAATACGGTCAACGTCTTTTAAAAATTGTTCAGTCGAAAAATCTTGTTCTGGTAAATATAAAAGATCAGGTTTTAAATGATCAGGAAGTAAAGCGACACTTGCCGCTAGCCAGCCACAATTACGGCCCATAGCTTCAACGACCATAATTTTTGACTTACGATAAGAACGAGCATCAATAATAATTGATTGAACCGTATTAATAATATGCTTAGCCGCACTACCAAAACCTAAGGAGTGATCAGTTAGGGCTAAATCATTATCAACTGTTTTTGGAACACCAATTACTTTACAATCATATTTTTTTTCTTCACATAGTAAAGAAATTTTATAAGCCGTATCCATTGAGTCATTACCGCCGTTAATGAAGACATATCCAATATTATGCTTTTTAAGCGTATTTAAAATGCGCATATGTTCTTCACTATGAAAATCTTTTGGAAGTTTATAACGGGTTGAGCCTAAAGCTGCTCCGGGTGTTTGTTTTAAAAGCTTAATTGTTTTTTCTTCTTCTTTATTTAAATCAATTAAGTCATCATTTAATAACCCTTCAATCCCATGAATTGATCCATAAATATCACCAATTAAATCAGGGTGCTTTCGCGCTTCAATTATTGCTCCATAAAGTGAAGAATTAATGACCGCAGTCGGTCCTCCACTTTGAATATAAACCATAGCTTTTTTCATTTCTTGTCTCCTTATAATTTATTTTATTTCAACATCGATACCACGTAAGACATCAAATGTTTTCATTTCTATTTCTTTATCTGGATCAGTAACACCTAATGAGTCAACGATAACATGAGCATTAGGTAAGGCGGTTTTTACAACAACAGCATTTGCTAAAACGCAAATTGAAGTAATAAGACCGACAAGCGTGACTTCATCATAATTATGCTTTAATAAATATTCATATAATTTTCTTGAACCATACGTATCTTTATCAAAAACTGGATATTTTTTACTAATTTCTCCAACTTTGCCATAAATTTCTGCACCAAAAGTACCTTCTAAACAATGCGGGAATGGTTTATGTTTTCCTTCTTCAGTTAATAAATAATCACTTTGATGAATGTCTCTTGTAAAAACGATATCATCTTGAGAATGTTCAAACTCATCAATTAATTTCAATAGATGTGGTTTAATATTTATAGCTTCTAAAAAACTATACGAACCATCAACAAAATCGTTTTGAAAATCAACAATAATAAGAAGTCTTTTCTTTTTCATCATACGTTCATATTCTAATAGAAGAGCGTCGTTTTGTAAAGTTTAATCTAGATTAAAGGTTATAAAGATGAGATATTAAATTTAAAATGATGAAGTTTACTTCATTTTTTTCATAAAAAGCAAAAAATAAGCGATCGTTATCCAAATGTAAGCGTTTGCAAAAAGCAAAAATATTTTGTATGCTTTTATATATATTATAAAAAGGAGATACTAACATGACTTATACATTAAAGTATTTAGGAGAAGAAAAACAATTCACAAAAAAAATTAAATTACTAAGCCTCGTTGAAGATAAAGAAATGAAATATATTTGTGCTCGCGTTAACAATCGGATTCGCGAGTTAACATATGAAGTTAATGAAGACGCCGTTGTTGAATTTTTAACTGTTGAAGATTCCGATGCCATGAAAATTTATGAAACTTCTTTACGTTATTTAATTGCTATGGCGTTTCAACGCGTTGCCCCACATTTAGAAATTCGTTTTAGTTATAATATTTCACGCTCAATTTTTGTGCAAATTTTAAACGAAGATCAACCTAGTACAATTAATCTTCTAAGACAAATCGAAGATGAAATGCAAAAAATCATTAAAGCTAATTACCCGTTAGTAAGAAAAGTTGTTTCAAAAGAAGAAGCAGCTAAAATTTATGCCAAATTTAAACAAGATGATAAATTAAAACTATTAAAATATCGTCCAGAAAGAACAGCGCATTTTTACGAATGTAAAGGTTATTTAAACTACATGTTTGGACGAATGGTCCTTTCAACAGGTTATTTAAAAGATTACAAGATGCGCCTTTATTCACCTGGTATTATCGTTCAATATCCACGTTCAGAAAGTAAAGGTGAAATACCTAAATTTGAAGATGCACCGACATTTGGTAAAACATTAAAAGACTCACATTTATGGGGCAAAATTGCGCGTGCTGATGTAATTAGTAAAATTAATGAACATATTGAGCAAAATGGTCTTGTTGACTTTATTAATATTTGTGAAACAAGACATAATCGAATGTTAACTGAGCTTGGTGATATGATTGAAGAAAATATAGATACCGTTCGCTTAATTTGTATTGCAGGTCCTTCTTCAAGTGGGAAAACTACGTTTTCTAACCGTTTAAGAATTGAACTTTTATCACGGGGAATTAAACCAATTCGCTTAAGTATTGACGACTATTATTTACCAAAAAGCGAAGCCCCAAAAGATGAATTTGGTGAACCTGATTTAGAATCAATTAATGCTTTAGACGTTGAACTTTTTAACCATAATATGCTCGAACTTATTAGCGGCAATGAAGTACAATTACCGCGTTTTGATTTTAAGTTATCAAAAAGAGTGCCAGGACGTATTTTAAAAGTTGATATTGACCAGCCAATTATTATTGAAGGCATTCATGCTTTAAATGATTTATTAACTGAAGATATTCCTAAGCATCAAAAGTTTAAAATTTATATTGCTCCTCAACCTCAAATTAACTTTGATAACCATAATCCAATGTCGTTAACTGATTTACGTCTTTTAAGACGTTTAGTTCGTGATAATAAATATCGTAATGCTTCAGCAGAAGAAACAATCGGGATGTGGCCAAGTGTTCGTAAAGGTGAATTTAAATGGATTTATGATACACAAGAAGGAGCCGACTATGTTTATAATTCTTTCTTAAGTTATGAACTCTCAGTTATGAAAAAATATGCTTTACCACTTCTTGAACAAATCGACGCAAATTCGGTACATTTTCCTGTCGCTGAAAGACTTATTCGCCTTTTAAAATATTTTTATGATATGGAAGATGAATGGGTACCGAGTAACTCACTTCTTCGCGAATTTATCGGCGGCTCATGTTACGCTGATGTTGATAATTAATTTGTCTTTTTAGCTTTTAAAGATTTTAATTTAGCGCGTTCTAATTTATACAAATTATGTAATTGAACAAAATATATTTTTTGCATAAATAAAAAGCGTTTTTGATCTTCTTCTTGAACGAGCTTTAAATATAAACTTGAAAAGATTTTTTCAATATTAAAAAACGATTCGTATAAATGTAAAACACTTAAGTGGCGAAAATATTGTTTTGAAGAATAAATTAAAAGAGGTGAACTATGAATAACTTCCGAAGACATTTCATAAACTTTCGCGTTTTTAGAAAGTCCTGCTAGCTTTTGAACCCCATCACGAAAGTTTAATTTAAAATCATTTGGCAATAAATTTTTATCCAAAGTAAATAACCATCCATATTCAATAAAACGCTTCATATCTTTACTTTTTAAGTCCAAATCACGCATTTTTTGTTTGATTTCAACAAAAATCTCGTCGGTTTTTTCTTTTGTATAAAGTCCGCCACGGAAAGCAACGGCGTACTTCATATGAGTTAAATAAGCAGGAATTAATTCCTTTTCATGTTTTACTAAAAGCAAAAGAACACACTCATTTTCATGAAGTGTTCGCCACGTGGAAAAAGCTTCTGTTTCAAAACCGTTTATTAATAAATCCATAATTGCTTTCATAAGGGAAAAGCTCTTAACGAGCATATCGATAATTAAAGTTGTTTGAGGTGTTTTTTGTTTTAATTTTGATAAAACACCTTGAACGAAATTTAAATAAGTAATAAGTGTTGAAATAACAGGTGAAAAACGCGTTAAATTCGTTCCGCTTTTAAAGGCTAAATGCTCATTCGTATAATATTTATCTAAACTAATACTAATTAACATTTGCATATATTTTTCTTTAGTGTCTTCGTTTAATAATTCATTCATTAAATTTTTCTTAACACTTAAAGAATAATCGTGTTCATTAACAATATATAAAATCATCACCAAAGGATTAAATGAAAGCTGTCGATTAAAAAGATTAGCTTCTTCAACACTTTTATTCGCTTCTAAAGCATTTAAAAATACTTCATACAAAAAAGAAGCATCGAGCCGATTTTTATAGCCTAAATTTTCTAAGATAGAATTAAAAGCATTAAAGTCGATTTTTATTTTTTCCATTTACTTTACCTTAAAAGAACGCGTTGAGTTAATTGCTTGCTGCCAACCTAGATATTTTTTATATGCTAATTTTTGATCCATTTTTGGTTTATATACTTCTTTTAAGCAATGGTTTTTACGAATTTCATCTAAACTCGTCCAATACTTACTGCCAAATCCCGCCATATAAGCAACACCCAGAGCCGTTGTTTCTAAACACTTTGGTAAATGAATTTCACAATTTAAGAGGTCGGCTTGAAATTGAAGTAATAGTTTATTTTTTGTCGCACCACCATCAACACGTAAAATTTTAACTTCTAGAGAAGATTCTTTTTGCATCGTATCAATAACGTCTTTACTTTGAAAAGCAATCGCTTCTAATGCGGCCCGTGTAATATGCGCTTTATTCGTACCGCGAGTAATACCAAAAATTGCTCCACGGGCATTATCATCCCAATAAGGCGTTCCAAGACCAACAAAAGCTGGAACAAAATAAACGCCTTGTGAATCTTCAACTCTTCGTGCAAGTTTTTCGCTTTCATCGCTTGTTTTAATTAAATTCATTTCTTCACGGAGCCATTGAACAACTGCACCACCAACAAAGACGCTACCTTCTAAGGCATAATAAATTTCATCATCTAGTTTCCAAGCAATTGTCGTTAAAAGTCCGTTATGAGAAAAAACAGGTTGAGTACCAGTATTTAAAAGAGCAAAACAACCAGTTCCATATGTATTTTTTAAATCACCTTCATAAAAACAAGCTTGCCCAAAAAGAGCGGCTTGTTGATCGCCTGCAACTCCAAATATATGAACGTCCTTACTAAAAAAAGAAGCAATACCATAATCAGCATTTGAATTTTTAATTTCTGGTAGCATGACTTTAGGAATATTAAATATTTTTAATAAATCGTCATCCCAAGTATTTGTTTTTAAATTATAAAGCATCGTGCGGCTTGCATTAGAATGATCAGTTGCATGAACTTTACCTTTAGTTAAATTATAAATTAACCAAGTATCAACTGTCCCAAATAAAAGTTCACCACTTTCAGCACGTTTTTGTCCATTACTTATTTTGTCTAAAATAAAACGAATTTTAGACGCACTAAAATATGGGTTAATTAAAAGACCAGTTTTTTCTTGAATATAAGCACGATGCTTTTCAACTTTTTGACAAATATTAAGTGATTGACGAGATTGCCAAACAATCGCATTATATACAGGTCGCCCACTAACTTTATCCCAAACAATTGTTGTCTCACGTTGATTAGTAATACCAATCGCATGAATATCTTTCATTGTTTTATTCGAAATAACGAGTAATTCATTAACAACATCAATAACACTTACCCAAAGCTTTAATGCCTCTTGTTCAACCCAACTCGGCTTAGGATATAAACAAGTTACTTCACGCATAGCTTTAAAACATAGTTCTCCTTCTTTATTAAAAAGGAAAGCTCTTGTTGATGTTGTTCCTTGATCAATCGCTAATATATATTTACTCATGTTCATGCCTCACATACATAATTATACATAATTAGTACTATTGCTATAATTATTTTCTTTACAACTCGACGATCATTATAATAGTATATTATATACGCTTATGAGACATTAAATTAAAGATGAGGATGGATAAACATGAAAAAAAGAAATAATAATAAACTATTTTTAGCAGGAATTTTTATTGCTTTAGTATTTTCGATTGGCGCAGGTATTAGTTTTATTAAATTAAGAAGCCCTGCTGAAACGTTAGGTGAAAGAGTGGGGCCAAGAGGAAAACTTCCTTCAAAAATTAATATTAGTGATTTAGATGATGATGAAGTTAATAGTTATTACGCTGGTGTTGATGGCTTGTTTGGTGATGATTTAAAAGAGACTTTAAATGATATTATTAAAGATCATCATGAATATGATTACAATAGTGCAAGTGATCGTACTGCATATAAAATAATGGATCGCAATTGGGATTTTAGCCCTGCTTCTGAGATTGACTTAGAAGACTATGATTACGAAAATGATAACCCTTATATTCGTAAATTATATGCTGATTATAATAATGATATAGAAACAGCTGATCGCTTTAAAAATGAAGGAGCTTCTCGTGTTAGTTTTGATAAAGAACACATTTGGGCGCAAAGCTTAGGGGCTTTTGGTCGTCGATACGGAGGTGGTAGCGATTTTCATCACCTTTTACCTAGCGATGTTAAAGGAAATCAAGCCTTCCATAGCAATTATAATTTTGGAGAGCCTGATACAAATACAAAACAATATCTTAACGATTATGATACGCCCGTAGGAATTAATGGTTATGTTGAAGCTTTCACAGAAGAAGGTCTAGGTGAAAAGGTTTGCGAACCTTTAGATGAATATAAAGGCGATATTGCTCGTGCAATGCTTTACATGCCTATTCGTTATAATGTCCACTTGAATGAAGATCATCCGCATCTAGAATTAGTTAATGGCTCGCCTGCCGCAAGGCCTTCTACTACTGAGCAAAGCGGCTTAGCTGGAGACTTGGCAACACTTTTAAAATGGCACGTAGAAGATCCTGTCGATTATTATGAAATTCATCGTAACAATTTAATCTATAATAATTTTCAATTAAATCGTAATCCATTTATTGACTATCCTGAATGGGCCGAAATGATTTATGATCCTAATTATAATGGCCCAGGAGCAAGTACCGCTCCAGGCATGAGCACTGCGGTTGGTGATCCCGGTGTTTTAGTCGAAAGTATTACTTTAAATAAGACGGTTCATTCAATGGATAAAGGTCATGAATATACATTAAGTGCAACTATTTTACCGACAAATGCTGAATTTAAAGCTTTAAGTTGGTCTTCAAGCAATACAAACGTTGCAACTGTCTCAAATGGACGTGTTTCTTCACTAGCTTATGGCACGACAACAATTACTGCTACTGCCACTGATGATAGTGGCAGAAGCGCAACTTGTGAAATTACTGTTGAAGCCCAATTTGAAAAAGAAGTCGATCGTCTTGAAGTTGTTAATTTTCAAAAAAATATATCTTTTGGCAAAATTTATCCAAAGGAATCCTTAACTGTTTATTTATACTTTGAAGACGAATCTTATGATGATGTAACTTCTGAAGTTAAAGTCTCTTTGCCAAATACTCATCTTTTAGGAGAACAAGTTGTTAATGTCCAATATAGTACTTATAGTGCAACTTATGAAGTTTTTGTAACAAATGATGATGCACTTTTATCATATTCTGAAGAAGGGCTTTGGTATGAATCACCTGTAGCTGTTGATGGTGTAATTGAGGGGTGGAATAACATCGGAACAGGTTCTTATCCTGCTGGAGATATCAAGTTGGAAAAAACAGGCAACTATGTTTATAAAACCGATATTTGGGACGAAACTGCTTCTCAAAACATCACTGAAATGGATGTTATCGTAATGATTAAATATAATACTGGCGGAACTTCAACAGAAAATAAACTAACCGTTGATTTACTAAATGGTAGTCTTGGAAGCATTGTCGCCACAGAACATAAGGTAGCTCTAAAGAAAACCTCTTTCACAGAAGAAACTTATTCATTTTCTTTTGAGACTCCAAAAACAATAACTGGAATAAAATTTACATATACAAATAAGGGTGGCGGTAATTATGCCCTAAGATACGTTCTTGCTAAGCCCACTTACCAACACGCTGACTATCTTCCACAAGCCGAAGCTTGGGCTACTTATTTTCTAAATAAGACAAGTGATCAATGTGAGGCTCTAGAACCTCAAAGAGAAGAAGATTGGATTATTTTAGGTGGCGAATTTAATCTAATGCATTCTACTTCAAAAGCTTTTTATACGGGTTCGAATAATTCGGAACTTGTTTTGGCAGCAATTGATCGATATAACGCGATTATTCGAGCACACCCAGAAAACGAACCTTTTATCGCTGGTTTAGAAAACGTTCAAATAAATGTTTTACCAAAAATATTAAATAATAACATAATAATTATTTTGACAATAATTTTGTTATTATCTTCTACAATAATTTCACTTTATGTTTTGGAAACATATAGAAAAACTAAAAAATATGAAATCAAATAACCTTTTTAAAAGAAATTTAGTTTTTCTTTTATCGCTTGGCACTCTTATTTTAAGTGGTGTCGCTACATATTCTTCGTTTCTTTATAAACAAAGCACTGAAACAAGTGCGGCAGTTGGCAATTATACAACCAACCCAAATACTTATTACACAAGTGTTGAAAACAAAACACAAAACCAATTACTTTGGGGACTACATGACCTAATGATTTCAACGCATCGTACTTATACACATTATGATGATATGGGCAAATATAACTATCAAAGTTATACTGATAAAGACCCAAATAATTCAAATAATATTTTAGCGTGGTATTCACGTGCTTCAATTCCTAAAGCGTGGTCGGGAGGTTTATATGATCGCGAGCATGTATGGCCTCAGTCTCTTTCTGAAAACTTATTTGGTAAAACTGGAGCGGGAAGTGATATGCATCATATTCGCCCAACAATTGTAAATATAAATGGTACAAGAGGTAACAAATTGTTTGGAAATGTTGGTAACTCTTATAGTACTGTTACTTATGGAACAAATAATTTAATTAGCAAATATACCTCAAATATTTTTGAACCTCACGATCAAGTAAAAGGTGATGCAGCACGTATCATTATGTATTTATATGTTCACTACAATAGTTCAAAAGCTTTAGGTAATGGTTCTAATGTTGAGTCTTACACAACAACTTTACCTATAACTAACGTTATACAAGGAGCGACTAATAAAGCCGCTTTTGATTTACTTTTAAACTGGCATGAATTAGATCCGGTCGATAATTTAGAAATTGCAAGAAATAATCAAGTCGCAATATATCAAGGTAATCGCAATCCCTTTATTGATCGTCCTGAATTTGCTTCTTATATATGGGGAGAAGGTACTGCACCAACAGCTTTATCTATTTCGCCCAATACATATAGCATTGCGATTAATGAAGAAAAAACTTTAAGTGTTACACCAACACCAACAAATGCAAATAAATCTGTTAATTGGTCCTCTTCTAATTCAAATGTTGTTGGTGTTACTAATGGAATAATCAAAGGAATTAGTGCAGGAACTGCGACAATAACTGCTGCATCAACATTAAATAGTAGTGTAAAAGCAACAGCGACCGTTACCGTTTCTCATGTTGGTGTTACCAGCGTCTCTTTACCGAGTACAATTACGATGAACCTTAATGAAACACAAACAATTATTCCTACGTTTGTTCCGTCCAATGCTTCAAACAAAAACGTTACTTGGAATTCTTCTAATACAAGTGTTGCTACGATTCATTCAACTAGTGGCTTAGTAACTGCTAAAAAGGTTGGCAATTCAACTATAACAGTCACAACACAAGACGGTAACAAAGTTGCAACATCAGCATTAGAAGTTACTGAAGTGGGAGGAGCAGAAGTTACTTACACCGTTTCTTCAACAACTTCGGTAACAACAAGTGGAACGCAACCTCCTGGTTCTACCGCAACCTACTCTCAAACTTATTCTGCAACCCCTGGTCAACACACTAAAGGAAACAGCGCAACTCTAACTTTACAAAAATATTTAGGGTACAAAATCAATAAAATTATCTTATCTATGCGGTCTAACAAAAGTAATGGGGCTGGAAAATTAGATTATTCATCAAATGGAGGTTCTAGTTACATTAATATAATTCCTGAGTCAGCTTTTAACACTTCAAATTGGAATGGAGCGTATATTGATACTAGCTATGTTGATATTGAAAAATCGCTAAATATTATTGCAACGAGTAGTGATATTATTTTTAAAATAACCGCTACTGTGAATTCTCTATATTGTGAATCTTTTACAATTGTTTATGATACTTATGTTGTTTTAGATTCTTTACAAATAGTTAGTAGTCCAACGCAAATGAGTTATTTTGAAGGAGAAGGTTTTAATTATGCTGGTCTAAAAGTTTTAGCTCATTATAGTAATAATACTTCAAATGATGTGACTGAAGATGTTGATATTAATCCAGATCCACTCACCTATGGCACAACTTACGTCACAATTAGTTACACTGATGGTGAAGTTACAAAAAGTGTTAACTTAAATGGTATTAGTGTTACAAAACTTGTTTTAAGTTCTATTGTTATTAATTCTTGCCCTTATGTAACTACTTATCCATTAGGTAGTACTCAAGACTTTATGGGTCTAACTTTGTTAGCAACTTATACAAATGGTCATACAGCAATTATTAATGATGGATATACAACCTCACTAAATACAATGCTTTTAGGTGAACAAGTTGTTAATGTAACTTATGGTGATAAATCAACAAGTTTTGATGCTTATATAACAAATGAAAATGCAAATGTCGGCGTGAATGTTACGCCTTTACAACAAGCCATCGCGTGGTCAAACTACTTCTTAGAATTAACTTCACCGACATGTTTAGAAATGAGTGGAAATTTTTCGCCATATTGGTCAAAACTAAAAACAGAATTTAATTATTTTACCAGCGCTTCAAAAAATCAACTTTTTTATAATGGATCTAATAACTCAACAATTGATGAGGCGATTGAAAGATATATATTTATTGTTAAGAAATATTCTTCTTTAGATGACTTTATTACTAATTCAGAAAATGAAACATTAAACGCTAATATAAAAGAAAATTTATTCTATAAAAATGATAACTATCTCCTTCAATTAGTTATTTTCTTATCTTTACTTACACCGTCAGTTTTATATTTTTATTTTAAACTTAAAAAGAAACGCCTTAATTAGTTTCTTTACTTAAAAAAAGTGTTTCAATATCTTCAACTTTTTTAATAATGTTTTTTGATAAGTTTTCTGCACCGCTTTCAGTTACTAAAACATTGTCTTCGATTCTAATCCCAATTTTTAAATCTTTAAAATATAAACCAGGCTCAACCGTTAAAACCATGCCAGGCTCAAGTGGTAAGGTGCGATCGCAAACATCGTGAACATCAAGACCTAAGTGATGAGAGACACCGTGGTAATAAACTTGCAATATATCATCACGGCTATTTATTAAACCTTTTAAGTGACATTCAGCGGCTAAATAATCAACACTAAATTTTTGAATTTCCGCAAGTGTTAAACCTGGACGAATAAAATTAATAACAGCTTCATTACAACCTAAAACAATATTATAAATGAGTTTTTGTTTATTAGAAAACTTACCATTTATTGGCAAGGTACGAGAAATATCAGCGTTATAATATGCATTTGCGGCACCAAAGTCGAGTAAAACGAGTTCGCCGTCTTCTAACATGTCTTTTGCATGAGGATAATGAAGAATAATCGCATTTTTTCCACCGGCAACAATTGTTTCAAAAGCGACTCGGCGATTATTATTATCATTAATCGTTTGGTTAATAATATTGCGAATATTATATTCATATAAACCTGGACGTAAATTTAAGATGACGTTTTTAAAAGCTAAATCTGTTATTTCAATCGCTTGCTTCATTAAATATATTTCACTAGGTGATTTAATCATTCTTAAAGAAGTTAAAAGTGGATGTAAATCAACAACTTTCATATCTGGATGTTTTGATTCAAGTTCTTTTTTTAAGTCAATAGTTGAATAACTTGGACGGATTTTTAATTCTTCCTCTAAATCAAGATATAAATGTTCAAACGCTCCAAACTCACTTTCACTACTTAAAATGTTTTCAAGTTTAGGACCAAAAGAATTATGGAATAAAACATTATGAATATCGCTTTTTTGACGAGCCTCATCTAAAGAAAGACGTAAGCCGGTCCACTTTTCTTTATTTGGATCTTTTTCATCAATAAAAAGAAAAAGATTAACTTCGCCACTCGTTTTTAAAATCATTAAAGAAGAGTTTTCTTGATCAATACCAGTTAAATAATAAAAATTACGATTAACTTCGTAAAAAAAGTTGTCGTTAGACACTTTTCGACCAAGACCACTAAAAACTAAAGCGAGTGAATTATTCGCCATTTTTTCAATAAAAAGTTTTCTTCTTAAACTAAATTCTTCGCTTTTAATCATTTGTCTACCTCAAGATAAGCTTTTTCTTTATTTTCTAAAGAAATAATATCTTCCTTTTTTAAAAGTTGTCTTAAGTAATTTGTTAAGTCGCTTTCACTTAAAACCTTAAGTTTTATTGTATCGCTAAAAGAAACATTTTCCAAACGAAAATTTTCTCTTTGTTCATCTTTTAATAATAATTCATAAGTTGAATAATCAACTTCTAAAGGATAAACATTTAAATAAGCAATTTTATATTTTTTACCTTTTTTAATAACACTATTAGCTACATTTCGATACGTTCTACTTAGACGCGCTGCCCCTAAAAGTGAACCGCCGAAATAACGGACAACGACAATTAATATTTCATTAAGCTGTTCGAACTTAATTAAATCAAGAAGTGGCTTTGAAGCTACCTTTAAAGGTTCACCAGCATCATATCCTTTTTCTAATTCGTTTATTTTATAGGCATAACAATAATGCTTAGCTTTTGGATATTTCTTTTTACTTAGTACTAATTTATCATTAACTTCCTCTAAAGAAGTAACATGAAAAAGCAATGCAATAAAATTCGATTTTAAAACGACTTCATTTTCGATGAATGTTTCTAAAAAAGTATACATCAATTTTTATAAACCGCGTTGAGTAATTAAGGCTTGAGCAATATCGTTAAAATCACTTAGCGTTGTTGGATTAGGCGTGACACCTAAATTACGTCCACCAGTAAGTATCGATCCATTTAAAGGAGGTTCAATATCTGCTAAGTAAATAATAAAAGCAAGATCTTGATCAAACATATTTGTAAAAGCATCGCTAATATCTATAGCTGTTATCATTCCATTGGGAACGATGAGATCATTTAATGAATAATGTAAAGCATTAATTGCGCTCGTAAAGCCAAGAATTTCATCTTTATCAACTAAAGTTTCATATTCATTTGTGTATAAATCAACTGGTGTATAGGCAATTCCTTCTAAATCTAAATAAGTATAGCGGCTATTTAAAATAGCATTTAATTGACCGGCAACAATTTCACTAGTTAATAAAGCCGGACCATAACCATCAACAATAAAATCAACAACAACACCATTACGATTACGGCCAAGATGAGAACTTTCAAGCGCGACTTTTAGGTGGTTTGCTCCACCATCATAATTAGCAATGTTATATAAATACATATCTTCGAAAGAAAAATAACCAGGCATTTTGTTCGTCGGTATTTGTTTTGCGGCTTCAAAAAAGGCAAGAGAGAAAAAGCCGTAATCTAAAGCAAAGCCTTCATTAAGACAATCAAATTTTCCGCCAGAATCAACGTTAACTAAATCATTAATTTTACTAAGTTTATCCTTAAGAGTAGCTCCACGAATATTTTCAGCTAGGGCCGCATCAATACTAATTGTTTCGCCCGCAACGACTTGATTAAATTCAAAACTAAATAAATTATAAAATAAAAGTGCTCCGGCTTTATAGTTCGGATCAATTTGTTTTTGATACAAGTCACTTTCAACAATAAAAGACAAGACTGGCGCTAAAGTTTTTCCTTCATTAACAAATTTAAGTGCACCTTCAAGCGTTGAGAAGTCAAAATAATCTTCTGTTGTATTATCATACATTTCTTCTAAAAGGGAAATTAAAATCGGAATATTAACGTCGCGATAACTTACTTGCCCTTGCATATAATCACCAATTTCAATTGCTTGTTTAATTTTAATTTCTTCAACTGTAAAAGCAGCGTTAGCTTTAATTTGGAAATATTGATATGGGACTTCACTTAAATTAACTTTGTAATAACCGCCACTAACTGCTTCGACAAAATAAAAACGTTCATCAGGCTGAGCTGTATCACCATAATAAAAAGTAAAATCATTAAGATTATTTGTTTTAATTAAAAGCGAATCAATGTTCGTAATTGGCGTTGTATTATAAAGTGTTCCACTTGCAGTGAAATGAAGTTTTCCGCCACTACTAGTCACGTCATTACCTTCAAAGGTAAAGTTTTCGCTACCATCACTTAAAGTTACTTCATTTAAAAGACCAACAAAAGTCGTTGAATCAATAATATAATTAGCAACTTTATCAGTTGTAAAGCGTGAGAAATTAATTGCTTCATTATATAAAGCGTTTTTAATTAAATGAGGCGCAGCGTCTTTGACAACGTCTAGTTCATTAATCGCATTTAAAATACCGTCTAAAACACTCGGCGTCCAAATTGAAGCATCAAAAGAACTGAGGTTTGACGATACAATATTAATCGCCGTAAGGTTTTCAACTAAATTACCTAAGGCTTCAATTTCATTTGGCCAACTACCTAGATGTAAAGATGGTCCGTATAAAGGATCACTATATAATTCAAAATTAACAATGTCGTCTGTTAAGTTTTTATAGATTGCATCTTTTACTGAAATCGCATCAATATTAAAATCATGAACTTGTTCAAAAGCTAAATCTGCTAAATACGTATCAAGATAAATTTTACGCATAATTTGTTGGAAAACCGTAATTTCATTAGGTAGGTGACTACCTCCACGATGGAAAGTTTCCGTTTCTTGAAATTTAATTAGAGTGTCTTTAAAAAGGTCAATATTATTACTTAAAAGTGATAAATCAACTTCTCCACTTGGTATTAAATTCGTAAAGTCTTTAATTAAGACGAACAAATCACTTAATTCTTCAATTTCGCCATCTGGAAAATGATTATCAAATTCATTGCCATTATAGTGAAAATAAGGATTGGCGGCCATAATATCAATGTCTTGAATTTGATAGGCCGATTCATTATGAACAACACGAGCAATAAGGTTTGGAACTAAATCAAAATAGATTTCTGAATTATTTAACGCTTTGAATAGATTTTGGAAATTAGCTTGGTTTAAAATATTTAAATCAAGATCAAATCCATCAGGTGTATAAGGATCACCGTCCGTTTCATCAAGATTAATAAGTGTTTCAAAAACATCAAGCATTTCATCAACGTATTGTTTTTGTTTTTCTTGGTCTTTGTTAACAACAAAATCTAATTCATAGTCAAGATTAATCGTTGGGATTGGAAAATTAGAATTTAATAGATAATCGATTTTTTCTTCATTATCTTGGTAATATCCATTTGCTTTACCGTCGATATCTTTCGGATTTTTATCGTCATAAATATTTGTTTTGACGACTTGCGCACTAACAAAAACGCGAGTAAATTGTCGGAAGACGGTTTCATCTTCTGGTGGGCTATTATCAACAAGTGTATTGAATACAAGTGAGCCTGTTAGTTGCTTTAAAGAAACGCGTAAACTATCGACTAAAGCAACACCTGTCGTTTTTAAATTCATGTCGTAATCATATTCACCAGTAATTGGATCTTTTGTTCCAAGTTGGTTAATTACATCATACATACTAACTAAAATATCAATTTCGTTTTGACGTTTATCTTTACCCATATAAATTAGTGGTATATTGTTCATCGTTGATAAATTAACTTGATCACTTTGGAAGGAACTACCAATTTTAGCATAGCCATTATAAATAACCATTCGCATCGTTGTGGCGTTATTAAGAGAAGTTAAAATATTAGAAACGTTTGTTGTTGTTAAATTTCCACTCGTTAATAAACCTAAATAATCAGGATCTTCACTAGTATCAATTGGATCACCATTTTCATCAACGTTAGCGCCTTGTAAGGCTTCAATAACTTCACCAAAACGTTCAATTTCTTCATGCCATAAAGGACGCGTATCAAGTGAATCAAAATCTTCTTTAAGTTTAGTTGTTGTCGTCGCATTTGGATCATGAAATAAATCTAAGTTATCACCTAGGGATGAAGTTAATGTGTCATAGAAAAAATCACCAAACAAATAACCATCTGGACCATCAAACATTTGTGAATCACTAAGTGCAGTTAAAAGCTCAACAACATTATTCGGGACACTACCCATAAAATCAATATTCGTAAAATCAATGCCTCCAAAGTCTTCTAAGGCATAACATAATCTTTCAAATGTTTCACCTTCGTTCGCCCAGTTTGTAACGTTATTGAAACTAACATCACCGGGATCATCACTTAAAGTATTTAAAATGTATTTATCTAAAACATCACCAAAAGTGGCACTAATAACTTTACTTCTTTCAACAGCGTCAAAAACATGTCGGACCGCACCACCTAATGCACCAAAATCAATTGAAACACCTTCACCAACATCAATAATATCTAAAAGACGCGACTCACCAATTGCTTTAATAAATAAGACAAGATAGCCATTTTCGCCATCATAAATTGGTTCGCCATTAATGTTTCGTCTAAAGTCACCTTGATAAGTCCGTGAGTTAGCCCATTTTGGGATCGAATTTAAACTAACTTTGTTCGTTAAACCAGCACTTTCTAACATCGTATCAAACATATAATTAATCACACCGAAGAAGTTCGAATCATCACCGTGGATTAAAGTACCGTTTTCGTCTTTTTCGTTAATAATATTAGAAAGATAGAAAGTATCTAATAAATGGGCAATTGGTTCATGTTTAGCAGAAATATCTTCAAGTAAGTCACCAATAAAATCTTCATCAATGCCATCATCTCCTTGATAAGGATCTAAAATTGACGTTAGTTCTTGAATGTCGTTCAAAGCGTCAAGTAATAAAGCAAATTCATGACCTAAATTAGGCGTATGGAAATTTAATAAAGCTGGATCTAAACCAATTCCTTCAAACATCTCAGACATCTCACCATCAGTAAAAAAGTCTTCTAAAAAGGTTGGTAAAATAAGTGAAAATAAGCGCGACTTATCAATTTGATAAAAAGCCTTTTTAAGACTCGCAATTAAACCATCATCAATACCTTTAAGATTACCATCATCATCAAATTCAATCGCAGTAGAATTTTCAGGATCAAGTAGAAAACTACGTGCGGCTTCATCTTCACCAATAACGATTAATAAATCGAATAATGAACTAAATTCTTTTTTATAATTAATCAAAGGTGTTCCTTCATCTAAGTCGTCGATTAAATCGTCAATCGCCTCTGTATCTAAATCAAGTTCAGCAAAAAGACTATCAACGACTAAATTAATCGTTCCTTTTAAAGAATGACGTAAAAGTTGGGAGTCAAATAAAGCATAGTGACGATTTAAAATACGATGACCTTCATCATCAAAAACAAGACTCACACCATCTTCATCAACACCAATTGGATTACCATTAGCGTCTGTCCGCCCAATTATAATTTGTTTAAATACATTTAAGTTAGCAAGAAGTGGTTCTAAAAATCCTAAATCAGAGTCTTCTTCTTCATCATCATTTCCGTTATTAAGTTTTGCATTAATATCATCTTCGCTTTGATAAGGAGCGCCAAGTGAAGCGTTTTCTAAGGCTGAGGCAAATTGTGGTTCAAGACGTCCATTTTCTGGAGGATTATTCTCGTTATTATCAAAATCAATTAAACTTGAAAAAATTGAAGAATCAATCGCGTTTATTCGAAAAAACGTTTCATAAACAATACCGAGTTCTTGTCCCCAATTAATTTTTGTATAATCTTCCCATTCACTCGGCAATAAAGTAGCAAATTCTTCTACTTCTTCATTAGACGTTGCCATCGTATAGGCAACCGCGCTTAAAGCTCTTGTTAAAAATTTAGATTCACTAATTGTTTTAAATAAATTCATCATTCCACTATAAGTATCTAAATCAAAAAGCCGACCAAAAAATGTTTCGTCTAAAACAAATTCACCGCCTTCATCAAAAAGATCATCAAGTAAGCCAGTGCGAACAACTGATTGAAACATCTTATTAACGCCACTTATTTCTTTTCGCCAATCGATATCACTTATATCAATTAAATCTTCGCCAATAAATTCTCTAGCTTCTTCTAAGTTAAGTGCTAGTTCAACAGCAACTGGAATTAAAACTAAAACTAAACCAGAATTACCAACTGAGGCTAATAAAGAACCAAGAATTTGTTCACTACCTAAAATCGTTTGAGCTAGTCCTTCAAATCCGCCTTCATCTAGTATTCCTGATGAAACAAGTGTTTTACCAATACCAACTAAATTATAAATTTCATCAACTAATCCGACCTTTAAACCATTAATATCAGCCGATGTTAAAGAATCCATTAAAGCAATATCCCAAGATTGACCTTGGTTGTTACTCGTCCAATTGAAAAAGATGTTTGCTAAAATACTACTATCATAAGCATCAACAATAGTTGCAACTGTATTAATCATGTCATTATCAATTTTGACGCCATTTTTTTCATCTTTAAAAGAACGCACAACATTATTAATTAAAGAGGAAAAGGGAAAAATAAGCATCGCCGTAACAAGGAAGGCTTTTGTTGAGCCCATTAAAAAAGAAAGACCTTTGAGACGAACTCTTTTTCTTAATTTTTTATTAAAGAAATGTTTAAAAATAGCGTGCCATAAAATTGTCGCTACTAAACCGTTAAAAATTAAAATAAGGATGCCATCAAGAATAACGACAATTGTTGATAAGATTATATATACTAAACCATGGATGACTTCGCCAGCTTGTGCTTCACTAATTGTTATACCATTAGCTTGTAATGTATTAGTTAAAAAATTGGTCAAAGTTTCATAAACACTTGTAATTTGAATTACAACAGATTCGTCACCAACTTCCATTTGAAATTCCGATAGACCAAAATTTGCTAATAATCCACTTAAATCACTACTAGCAATCAATTCCGTCATCGGCCTAACAGTAAGTAAAGCAACAGTTACTAGTACAGCTGTAATAATTAAACGGAAAGCGGAATTAAAAATTCCTCTTTTTAAACCAATTAGCCCGGCAAATAATAAAATAACAACAACTAATAATAAGGCGCCGAGGCTCCCCCATTTTATTATCGTAAGAATTAAATCTAAAATTTCTGCATCCATAATTTGCACCTGCCTTGTCTTTATTATAATATTATTACATAGTTTATTAGAAACTATTTACATAAATATTATTCAAAATGAAAAAAAATAAAAAAATAAACGAACAAATAAACATTGAAGATTTACTCGTTGAATGTGATTATTGTCGTTCTTTTTATGAATCGCATTTAGAAAAATGCCCAATTTGCCAAAAAGAAAACCCTCATCGTCCAAATAAAAATGAACTTTTCCCCTTTTTAAATATTGTTTGGTGGAAGCAACTTGCCACCTTCTTAATTGGTTGGTTGGGTTTATACGGTATTAGTATTATTTTAAGTCTTATTTTTTATGCTTATGCTAGTTCTATTTATAGCGATTCAGAAAGTGTTCGCCAATTTCTTAACTTAGCAAAAGTTAATGTTTTGTTTAATTTTATAAATTATGTAATTTTATTTGTTGGCATTGCATTTTTACTTTTTAAAGATATTGTTAAAGTATTGTTTAGTTTTAAAAAACTAAGAGCGCTGCAAAAAGGTTTAATTTATGGGTCAATTTTAATTATAGCGACAATCGCTTATGGTTTAATTATTACGAAACTAGGTATTAAAATCGAAGATAACGTTAATGAAGAAGCCGTTGTTGGTTTAATGACTTCTGAACCAATTCTTGCTTTTTTTACTTTTGTTTTACTCGGTCCCATTGTTGAAGAATTAACGTATCGTTTAGGCTTATTTTCTTTACTTGGACGCTATAAAAAATGGCTCGCTTACTTAGTAACGGTTTTATTATTTGGCCTTATCCATGCGTCATTTTTTTCTGATAACGCTAATCTTATAAATGAGCTTATTAACTTACCTTCATATTTAATTGCTGGCTTTATATTGACTTATGCGTACGACAAAGAAGGATTTGCCGCATCAACATATGCCCACATATTTAATAATTTAGTCGGGTTTTTGTTTTCGCTTTTAGCAACTTTTAATTCATAAAATGAATAAACACTTAAAATTAAGCTCTTTTATTTTAAAAATTATCGCTCTTTTAACGATGACTTTAGATCATGTTGGTATTTTTATAATGCAAACTTTTATGCAAAATGAAAAATTGTATTCACTTGGATATCTTTTTCGTATTATCGGTCGATTAGCCTTTCCTTTATTTACCTTATTTTTAGTTGAAGGATTAATTCATTCAAATAATGTTAAAAAATATTTATTGCGACTTTTTTATATGTTAGTAGGTATTTTATTCGTCCAAGTTATAATTTATTATTTTTACACAAAAGACATTGGTTTTAACCCCTTTATCGATTTACTTATAAATGGCCTTTTTATTTATTTTGTAACAAAAAAAGACAAGAAAAAATATATTGCCATTTTGCCACTTCTTTTTGTTCTTTTTTCGACGATTGTCACTTCAATAGAATTATTAAAACCGAGCTACAATTTTAGTTGGTTCCCTCTTTATTTAAAAATGGGTTATTCGCTTTTTGGTTTTTTATTAACAATTGCTTTTTATTATTCTTATCATTTTGCAAAAAAAATTATTTTATCGAAAGAATTAGAAGATGAAAACATTTCGATTAAAAAACTTAACGATGTCCCTAATTACCGTTTTCTTGTTAACCTCATCATGGCGATTTCTCTTTTTATCTTAAATGTTTTTATTTGGTTTTTAGCAAGTCTACATAAAAGTTTGGATATTTATTACGCAAGTATCCAAACGTGGTCTTTACTAGCTGGACTTTTAATTATTTTTTATCATGGTCGTCAAGGCTATCATGCAAAGTGGTTTAAAATTTTCACTTATTTATACTTTCCTATTCATATTGCTTTAATTACATTAATATTTGTTATATTATTTTAAAGGCGTCTGTTTTTAGACGATAAGGAGAAAAAAGAATGGTTATTAAAATTACAAGTGTTGAACAATTCGATGAATTAATTAATAAGAATAAAGTTCTTGTCGATTTTTATGCAGATTGGTGTCCTCCATGTCGAATGATTGCACCTATTTTAGAAGATGTTGCAAAGGAAGTTAATAATGGTGTCGTTATTGCAAAAGTTGATGTTGATGCTCACGGAAGTATTGCTGGACGTTATAATATTTTTAGTATTCCCACGATGATTCTTTTTGAAAAAGGTAAAGAAGTAAGAAAACAAGTTGGCATTTTACCAAAAGATCGTCTTATTGCCTTTATTGGCTAAATATTACTTTAATCAAAAATAAATTTGTGCTAATATACTTTTTGGCTTTAAAAAAGAAATATTAGCCTTTTTTATCCGCAGGCGTAGTTCAATGGTAGAACATTAGCCTTCCAAGCTAACTACGCGGGTTCGATTCCCGTCGCCTGCTCCAAAAACACGTGAATTAGCTTCCAAAACTTGGAGAGTGTAAAATATAAACACGCACCAGGAGAAAGGAAGCTTTTTTTATGTTAAATAGATTTTAGCTAGTCCGAATAAAAACTTTTTTAACTATTTTGCCTTTAATTATCTTAAATAATAATAGGAGTAGTATTATATTTTGTGACAAAGTTTCTTTTATTTATAGAAAACATGTCACTGATTGTTAAATTATGATAAGATATGCTTGTGAAAAGGTAATTAAATATGGAAAAGAAAACGATAGTGAATGAATTATACAATTATCTTGAAGATGTTTGTGGATACAATAAACCTATTTTATTAACCCAAATATATGATGCTTTTCCTAGTATAAAACAGGGAACAATAAGAGAATACATTAGAAGATTTATCGCAAATGAAAAGTTAATTAAAATAAAAAATGGCGTGTATGGTTTGCCTGATCCGGGTCGGGTGTTAAAAAAACCAGCGATAAATTTTGATGAGGCAATAAATAAAAAATACATCGTAGATAATGAAGGTTTAACCATAGGTTACCGCAGTGGATTTTATATTGCTAATGTATTGAGACTTACAACACAAACACCTAGTATATTAGTAATATATTCTAATGCTGTATCAAGAAAAAAAAGAATTATAAAAATAAAAAATAGCAAAATAATAATTAATCAATCAAGAGTAATTGTTAGTAATGAAAATTATAAACTTCTTCAAGTTTTAGACATTTTAAATAACTTTGATAAATTTAGCGAATTTCCATTGGAGTCAACAAAAAATATTTTTGCTAAGCATTTAAATGGATTAGAATTAACAAAAAACGAAATAGAAAAAATAGTTGATGCATACCCTAAAGATGCACAAATTAATTTTTATAAACTAGGAGTAATTAATGAAATTACATAATGATCCAAAAATATTTAAAGAATTAATTGTTGCGACAGCACAAAATAGCAAGGGGTTGCAAAATTTCCAAGTAGAAAAGGATTATTTTGTTTCACTATTTTTAAAAGAGTTATCTAAAACGAATAAAGATTTGGAAGTTGTTTTCAAAGGAGGAACTTCTCTTTCTAAATGTTATGACGTCATTAATAGATTTTCTGAAGATGTCGATTTAACTATTAAATTAGATAATAAAAAAGCTAATTATCAAATAAAAAAACAATTTAAAAATAAAATAATATCCTCTATCGAAAATCTTGGAATGGTATTTTTAAATCCGTTAAATGTCGAATCAAAGAAAAATTACAACTATTATGAGGTTGAATTTAAAAAACACTTTGAATCAACTCCTGAAATAATTCCGTTTATCAAAATTGAAACAATCACTGCTTATAAACCATACCCTTGCAAAAAATTATTAGTTAGCAATTATATTACAAAATTTTTAAGAGAAATCGAAGAAGGCGAAGAATTAATTAAAAAGTATGAATTAGAAGAATTTGAAATGAACATTCAAACTGTTGAAAGAACGTTTATTGATAAGCTATTTGCATTATGTGATTATTATTTGAGTAAGAATTACTTCCGAAATTCACGGCATATTTATGATATCCACATGATTTGGAATAGCGGTCTGTTAAATAAAAAAGTTGTGTCGAATATTGTAGATGATGTTTTAGCTGATAGACAACGTTTTTCTAATAAAAATTTATCGTCAAAACCAGGTTCAAAGCCAAAAGATATTTTGCTCGAAATTGTAGAGACTGGTGTGTTTAAAACGGATTTTAATGAAGTGACATTGCAGTTTATTTATGATGACGACAACACCAGCTATGAAGAAAGTATTAAAACGTTAGAAGAAATTTTAAATACATCGTTATTGCCTGAGGTTGTAAGGAATTACTAATTTTGTTTTTACAGTTGATACAAATCTTTTTAAAAGATGAAATTATTTATTTAGAAAAATTATTTGTTCAATAATTCAATTAATAGTTTATGTATTGCTTGAGAATACATCACTTTTGCATGTTTTTTCACTTTATTAAATGGTAAATGATTTGGATTAGTCTCAAAAATATATTTGATGCATGGATATAATGTTTGAGCTTCTTCTAAAGTTATTTCACTACTACCAACAAGAAGAATTAAATTTTTATTATGTTTTAATGCATGCGTCGCTACACCACTTATGACTTTGCCATAAAATGATTGTTTATCTAATTTACCTTCTCCAGTAATAACATAATCGACATCTTTAATAAGTTGATCAAAATTTAAAATGTTTAAAATTTCTTCAATGCCTTTTTTTAATATTCCATTACTAAAAGCCAAAATAGACGCACCGATGCCGCCTGCTGCACCCGCTCCTTCAATAAGTGAGATATCTTTTTTTAAATCCTTTTTGATAATTGAGTCTAAATGTTTTAGTCCTTCATCAAGTTTAAGAACATCTTCTTTTGTTGCTCCTTTTTGAGGAGCATAAATATAAGCCGCACCATTAAGACCATAAAGAGGATTATTAACATCACACATTCCAATAACCTCGATGTTTTTTAAAAGTTTAGTTGTTAAGGAATTGTCTATTTTTGTAATATTTTTTAAAGTCCCGCCGGTCGGAATAAATTCTTCATTTAATTCATTATAAAATTTTGTTCCTAAAGCACTAAAAAGACCACAGCCTCCATCGTTTGTTGCGCTTCCACCTAAGAAAATATAAATCTTTTTAGCGTCCTTTTTTAATGCATCTAAAACTTGTTCACCAACACCATAAGTTGAAGTTTTTAAAGGATTTAAATTCTTAATTAAACTAAGACCAGCACTAGAAGCAACTTCTATATATGCATTATTAAACTCATCAAGAAAATATTTTGTTTTTATTTTTCTAAAATAAGGGTTATTTGTTTTAAGTGAAATAAATCGTCCTTTGATATTAGAAGCAATCGCCTCGAGCGAACCTTCACCCCCATCAGCAATCGGCAAACAAGTAAACTCAAAATTAGAATTATGAGAAAATTCTTTTTTGATTAGAAAACAAATATCTAATGAAGAGAATGTTCCTTTAAACGAATCAGAAGCAATAAGTATTTTCACTTCTCATATTTTACTCTTTTTTAAAGAATATTTACAAACTAAGTATATTTTTTATTATAATGATATGTATCAATGTATTTTGAAGGGGGAATTATATGAATAAGGTTAAAGCCTTTTTTGATGTTGTTTGGCAATTTGTTTTACGTGCCAAAAAGCCTTTAATTTTCTTAGGCTCTTTTTTGATGGCCTCACTTTTATGTTTAGGTCTTAGTCATGGCATCCAAAAAGACTGGGGTAAAGTTAAAGTTACTAGTGGGATGATATCGGCAAAAACTGTCGACGGTGAAGATTATTCAATGGGTTATAAACTTTATGTACCTAAAACCGCTTCAGTCGATAATCCTGCCCCGGCTGTTTTATGTTTGCATGGTTATCAAAACGACCATGAAACGAGTGCTGGGTATGCGCTTGAATTTGCTCGTCATGGTTATGTTGCTCTAGCAATTGACCAATTCGGCCATGGTGTAACCACAACCGGTATTGCCTCAAGAGGTTGGGTTAATCATAAAGTAGCTGGAATTAACTATGGTTGGGATAAAGAAGAAGACGGCACTTATTCTTTTATTAGTGGTCCTAATCGTTACAAAATTATGATGAATTTTTCGAATATAGATTTTTTCATTGACAAATATTCAAAATCAATCGATCCAGACTCAGGCGATGTTTTAGAAAAAGAAAATTATATTAAAGACGCTTCAATGGGCGGGATTGATGCTTATTTATGGCTTGCTTCTAAAGGTTATGTTGATGGTACAAAGATGGCCGTCACTGGTCATTCAATGGGTACATGGGCTTCATGGGCTGTTTCGGCGGCGATGTGTGGAACTTTATTAGAAGGAGTCGATATTACGCCTCGAGCAACAATTTTACAAGCTGGTGAAATTTTTGAAACGATGAGAGATGATCAAGGAAGAATGGCTTATGACGTTGATGAAGACGGAGTTAGCGATGTTTATTGGAATAATCCTTTACTCTTATCGGCTAAGTATGATGAGTTTAATATGTTCCGAGATTATAAAAAGGGACCGAATAATGATGAAGTTATTCAAGGTGAAGCTTCAATTAACTTTTTAAGTCCTGAAAGTGGTCAAGAACCTGAATGGAATAAAACATTTCATAAAGATTTTGAGCTAGGAACATCTGTAAGAAGAAATCTTTATAAAACTAATCATCGTTTAGTTACACACGATAAAAAAGCGATTGCTGATACTTTAGAATGGGTTTCACTTTCAACTAACGTTTCTTTAAGTAGAAGTAAAACAAATCAAGCCTTCTTAACAAAAGAAGTTTTAGTTTTACTAGCAATGCTTTTAGGTATTACTTCAGCAGTTACTTTCATTATGCTTTTTAAACACATTAAGTGGTTTGAAGTTGTTTTTGCTGGCGTTCCTAATCGTCCTGAAAAAGAAAAGACTGGTTGGGGTTGGTGGAAAGGCGCTTTACTAACAATGGCGATATCCGGTCTAACTTTTCCATTTTTAACACAACTCGGACATGGTTTATTCCCATTTCCTGAAAAAATCTTTACGATGACAATTGGTAATGGCTTCTTAATGTGGTACATATTTTTAATTCTCGTTATGCTTGGTTTTACAATTATTCCTCGCATGAGAAAGAAGAAAAAAGGCACGCTTGATACAGATTATGTAGATTTAGGCTTAGCGCGTGATGAAGAAGGTTATCGACATAAGTTTGATTGGGCATTACTTGGTAAATCCGCACTCGTTGTTTTAGGTGGTGTTTTATGGATGTATTTACAAGTTGCTTTTTCATTAGCTGTTTTCCAACTTGATTTGCGCTTTATTTGGCCGTTTTTTAAAACTTTTAATGGTGCGAGATTTTTACAATTCCTTGTTTATATACCATTCTTTGCTTTATTTTTTATTTTAAATAATTCACGGATTTTTGCTGCTAGTCGTGTTGCTGGCACGGGCGAAGAAGGTGTGAAAGCTTTCTTTAAAGTTTGGTGGAAATATGCCTTATGCATGGTTGGAGGAATTTTATTTATTATTTTACTAGAATATATTCCCTTTTTCTTACAAATTGGACCAGGTGCTGATTTATTATTTGGCACGACTTTTGGTGGACCATTTATGTCGCTTTTAATTGTTTTTGCTCCTCAAGTAATTGTCTTTTCTCTTATTTGTACTTATGCGTATAAAAAGACTGGTAATGCTTTTGTCGGGGCTTTGTTAGTTGCGGTTTTAGCTGCTTGGATTATAACAGGCGGTAGCGCGATGATGTATTCTTTTTAGCAAAAGAAAAAGCGTATTAATAACTATTATTAATAATTGAGGCTGTTTAAAAACCTTTTAAGGTTACAGCCTCTTTTTTTCTATATTTATATTATTTAATTAAGATAAAATGTAGATAGAAGAAAATATTTTTTCATTCAAAGGAGAAAATTATGAAAAATTTTAAAGAAAGACTTGTTCTTTTATTAACTGTTCTTAACCTTGCGACCTTCCTTTCAATTCGTTATATTTGGAGCGGAATTATGAACGTTGTTGGCGGCAAGATGTGGATTATTCTTGTTCTTCTTATTTTGCTATTAGTGGCTTTTATCATTTCTTTAATTGATAGATTTTTAATTAAGAAGCTTGGTCTATGGATATCTTCGCTAGTTATTAGTCTTCTTTTTGTGTTTCTTTTTCTTTATATGTTTTATGAAACATTAGATTATATGATCTATTTTGCTATTAATTTCGCTCGCATTATTTTTGTTTTCTTAACTTTATATGCAATTATTTATGCCATCTTTTATATGATAAAAAAACCAGAGCACAAAAAGTCAAAAGTTCGTTTTCATACCGGGCTTCTTGTTTTAACTATTTGTGTTAGTCTTTTTAAAGTTTTGGATTTGGGCGTTATGTATTTTGTTACAAAGCCTGTTGTTTACGCGGTTGAAGATGAATATCAAATTGTCTTTGAAACGTCTCGTTTAGCAACGGCTGAAGTTAAAGTTGGTGATAGTATTTATTACGATACATCTTCTGGCACGATTAAATCGAGTTCAAAAATTCATAAAATAATTGTTCCAATGAAAATATTAGATTTTGAAAAACAATACGAAGTATCTAGTACAAACATTTTATATCGCGGACCATACAATGGTGTTAAAGGCCGGACGATTACTCATGCTAGTACATTTAGAGGTGTTGATCCAACTGGCGGTCCATTTAAGTTTCATGTGGGTAGTGATTTTCATGATAAAAAGAAATCACGTATTGCTTCGATAAAATACGAATGGGAAGAACTTGATTTTATTGTTTTAGCCGGCGATATTTCTTCTTTCCTTGAAACAAAATGGAACATCTCTTTTATTAATCAATGTGCCTATGAAGCAAGTAATGGCGAAATTCCTGTTATTTATAATCGCGGTAATCATGAAACAAAAGGTTTACATCGTGATGAATTAGCAAATGCTGTTGGTAGTAAAAATAATGATTTTTATTTTACTGTTACTTTGGGTGAAATTTTTATTATCGTTCTTGATCTAGCCGAAGATCATAATGATGATTGGTGGGAGTTTTATGGCACGGCTAATTATAGTGCTTATCGGCGAAAACAAATTAGCTGGTTAGAAAAAATTAAAGATGATGTTGACCATAAATATATGTGGCAATCTTATGCTTATCGTTATGTCATAAGCCATCAACCCCTCTCGTTTATTAATAAGGATACAAACGGACTTTTTCTAGAAGAAGAAAAAACGCAATTAGTTAATCTTTTTAATGATATGCAAATTGATGCGAGTTTTGCTGGCCATTTTCATAATTTATATTATTTACATGACTTACCTTCTGGTGACTTAGTTGTTGCGGAAGGAATAGATCAAAAACATTTTTCCAAGGGAACAGGAGCAAATTTCCCCGAGTTTGTTACTTCAAAACATGCCCTTGAACAACTTGAACCTAATTCGAAAATTAAAAATGTTTATACATCACTAAGAGTCGAAATAAGTCCAACAAAAAATATTGCTTATTTTGTAAATTCAGAGGAAAATATTGTTGATGTAATTGAACCAATTAGCGGTCTTAAACATTCAATTATTGAATTTTAAGAGTTAGTATTTAAAATTATTTATTCAGGTTTAGCAATAATTAAATTAAGGTCGCCTTGAAACAGCACTGTTTTACTTAAAGAGGTGACAATAAAACTATCGCCTTTTTTTGCTTTAAATTGCGCTATTTTACCTACACCATCTAAAATAACAACTAAGTAATATTTGCTTTTATTATTAATAAAACGATATTTTTCGTTAACTTTTAAAGAAGAAATTGAAAAATATTTTGTTAGTAAAAGTTTATGAATTTCATTGTAATTTTGCTTAGTTGGTAAATATTGAATTTTTTCATGTTCATGCGGAACATTAATAACGTCAATCGCTTTTTCTAAATGAAGGGGCCTTAAGTTATTATTTTTATCAAGACGGTCATAATCATAAAGACGATAAGTAACGTCTGAAGATTGTTGAATTTCTAAAAGCGTTGTCCCTTCACAAATAGCGTGAACTGTTCCACTAGGAATATTAATAATTTCATGTTTATTAAGTTCGCGGTAAGTTAAAAGTTCATCCCAATTTTTCTTATTAATTAAAGAAGTTAATTCTTCTTTTGTTTTAGCATTATGACCAATTAAAATCCGTGTGTTAGGAGCTTTGTTTAAAATAATCCATGCTTCAGATTTTCCTTTTTGTTTTTCGTGTTTTAAGGCATATTCGTCGTTAGGATGAACTTGAACACTTAAATCCTTTTTAGCGTCAATAAACTTAACTAAAAGTGGAAACTTACTGCCGCGCTCATTACTAAATAGTTGCTTATAATTTTGATACACATAACTTAAAGTTTTACTTTTAAAATATGTGTTTATAAGACGTGATTCACCACTAGGGTGGGCTGAAATAAGCCATACTTCACCGAGTTGATTTGTTTCAACTTTAAAGTTAAATTCTTTTTTTAAATTATTTCCACCCCAAAGCGTTTCTTCAAAGTGAGGTTTTAGTTTCAAAATATGTGGTAGCTTAATGTTCATTATTTAATTAAATTATATTTTCTTAAAAGTTTATTCGCCGCATCAACACGCTTTTCTAGTAAAAGCTTAGCTTTTTGCTCTGTTTTATTAAAACTTGATAAATAGACTTTGAGTTTTGGTTCTGTCCCAGATGGGCGAAAAACAATCCATCCGTTACTAAAAACGTATTTTAAAACATCGCTTGGTGGGAGAGTTATTTTTTCAATACGACCATCGTCAAATATTTTAATTTGTTTTAAATAATCTTCTAAAATAAGAACTTGATCATCACCAAGATTTACTAATTTATCTTTTCGTAAGGACTCCATAAAATGGTTAAGGCTATTTAAACCGTCTACACCACTAACATTAACATTAATGAGTGTTTCTTGATAATATCCATACTTTTCATAAATTAGCTTTAATACATCAATAAGAGTTAAGTTTTGTTCATGATAATAAGCGGTTAATTCGCTAATAATTAAACAAGCCTGAAAAGCATCTTTATCACGAACTAAATCACTAACTAAATAACCAAAAGATTCTTCACAACCAAAGAAAAAATCTTTCCTTTGTTTTTTAATTAATTCAATTTGTTCGCCAATAAACTTAAAACCAGTTAATGTTTTAATTATTTCTAAATTATTTTCTTCGGCCATTTTAAAAACTAAATCAGTCGTAACAATTGTTGAAATAAAAACGGACTCACGAATTCGCGTTGCAAATTTAATTAAGTAATCTAAAATCAAAACGGCAATTTCATTACCACTTAAAAAATAATATTCATCTTTAACTAAAACGGCCGCTCCACAACGATCAGCATCAGGATCAGTCGCAAGAATTAATTGGGCTTTGACTTTTTGAGCGAGCTCGACAGCAAGTTTAAATGCTTTAGGGTCTTCAGGATTTGGTGAAGTAACAGTTGAAAACATATGATCAGGTTCCATTTGTTCTTTGACACTATAAACATCATAGCCAAGACCACTTAATAATGATTCACCAAAAGCATTACCTGTTCCATGTAAAGGCGTATAAACAATTTTAAAATTTTCTTTCCTTACTCTTTGCACGCTCGCAAAACGGACAGCAGTTAAATAATTTTCATCAAAATATTTTTCTAAAATGGTAATTGATCCTCGTCTTAAATAAGTTTCAAAGTCATCGACTTGAATACTAAAGAGGTCTTCAATTAAATTTATTTCTTCACTTACTAAATCAGCTTTATGAGGAACGAGCTGACAACCATTTTCATCATAAACTTTATAGCCATTATAATTTGGAGGATTATGACTAGCAGTAATAATTATGCCTCCAACTGCCTTTAAATATCTAACAGCAAAAGAAAGCTGTGGCGTTGGCCGAGGTTCTTTAAATAAATAAACATGAAAGTTTTGACTAGCTAAGACGCGTGCGGTCTCCTTTGCAAATAAATATGAGTTTTGCCTAGTATCGTAAGAAATAACAACGTTTTGCAAACTATATGGTCGATTAACAAAATGTTTTTTTAAATATGAGGCAAAACCAAAAGTAGCTTTGCGAATTGTATAAATATTAATCCGATTTATCCCAACTCCCATAATGCCGCGTATCCCGCCCGTACCAAAAGAAATATCTTTAGCAAAAGCATCATATAAACTTTTCTCGTCTAATTTATTTAATTCTTCTTTTAAGGTGGAATCTAAAAAAGTATAATCTTGCCATTTTTTAATGCTTTTTTTGACCATATTTTTTTATTTTCCTCTCTTAAATTATAGAAGATTTTAACCTATTAAGCGAATTTTTAAGTAAGTAAATCTTCATCGAAAACTAAAATATTAAAGGCTCTCCACTTATCCTTTCATTTAAGAATGAATAAGTAATGACCATTTTATTTGAAAAAGTATAAAGATAGTTATCAATTGCTACACCGCGGTCAACGTTAATGTAATAGTCATTATCATTATTTGGGTGTTCAATAACGATTGGCTCAGATATTGGCGTGTCTAAAGAAAAATCAATTTTAAACAAATAATAGTAAGCATGATAACTAAAATAGTAATTACCGTTGCTTTCTTGTCCGTATTCGCTTGCATTAACACTAAAGCCAAAATAGCCTTTATCAACACTTACTAAAAGTGCACGATGGTTATATAATCCTTCACTATAATTGTACGACCAAGTATTAGGTCCAACTTTGTTACTAGTTTGTAAAAGACTTGTTTGTAAAATTTCGCTTTCACCTAAAACAACTTTATAAGCTGATAATTTCATCGTTGTAACAATTCCGTTTTCATCAGCGTCATAGCCAAGACCTAAAAGAAATCCTTCGCCCCAAGGATGTTGATATAAGTCATAACCTAATTGAAATATTTCATCAACAATCGTTGGTTTACTCGGATCACTTAAATCAATAACATATAAAGGATCGACATTAAAAAAGGTAACGATATAAGCAACATCTTCATTAAAACGAACAGATTTAATTTCTTCATTAGGTTTGCCTAAACCTTCTTTTATGTAGCCAATTAAATCAAAAGTATATTTACTTTCATCTACCTTTAAAATAAACAAATAATTAGTTACTTCTGAACTAGAAACGTTTGTAATGTTTGACCACTCCCACTTGCGATTTGTTGTCGCTAGACGTAAATAGCCATCATATTCATCCATTGAAAATTGATTAAGCATACCGCCGATAACAAACGAAGAAGCAACATAACTTGTTGTTGCCTTTTCAACATCAAGAGAATGCTGAGAAATTAAAGACGTTGTATAAGAACGATTATTTCCATAATGATAAATTGATTCCATAATATAAAGATTGTCACGATTAACATATAAGTTTTTATAACTTGCATAAGAACCTAAATATCCTTTAACATTAAATTCCATTTTCGTAACATCATCTAAGATTTTTAAACTAGCAACAACATTAATACTATATGTAGGAGATTCATCAAAGTAATATAAATCACTATAATCAACAAAATGTTTTTCTTTATTACTACCAATTGTTACTTCGTAAGTTGGTCTTTGCTCTAAAACATTTTTATCATAAGAAACATGTTTATGAGTAATTAAAAATAATGTTTCATCTATTAAACGATGTTCAATAAAGTATGAATCGTTTGTTAGTTCATAATCAATTTCTAACGTATCACGGTTAATAAGTAAAATAGTTCCAGTTGGTGAATACCACATATATCTCATATTCACGACTTCATCTTTATCTTCTTCTTCTGGACTTTGATCACCAGGATGATCGGGGGATGTTTCACCACTATAACTTATTTCGACATAGCGATAACCAATAACGACTAAATAGTTATCTAGTAAATAAAAAGCATCAACATAAACATCTTTTAAATTAATAGTTTGCTCTAAACTTACATCGTAATTATTTAAAACATCGACAACACGGATAATATTATGATATCGGGGGGCATAATAAATTTTATATCCATCGGTTTTAATAATATCCGCTTCTTTAACGCCCTCGACTTGTTCATTTGTATCAACATAATCACGGGCCTCTTCGCCATAACTATTATTATCGCTTTCTCCAGGTTCTCCAGGCATCGCCACATCCATACTCGTGCTATCGGTTAAGGTGTCACTATTTCTTTTATCTTCTAATGTTTTAGCGTCCTTTAACAAAGAAGTTAGTTTCTTTTGTGAACCAACGCTATGTATTTTGGCTGTTGAAATTAATTCATTACCTTTTTTATCACAACTACTTAAAAAGGAAAAAGTAAAAACACTTAATAAAATAATTGCAAGATGACGTTTTTTAATCATAAGACTACCTCCCCTAATAGAAAAATATAATCTCTACATTAATTATAAACACTATTTCGGTGATTTAATAATTATTTATTAATATGAACTAATATTTTAGTGTTAATATTCATTCGTGTATAATGTAGTTTATGCAAATACTTGTCGCAACAAACAATAAACATAAACTAAACGAGTACCGTTTTTTATTTAAAAACACAAAGATCGAAGTATTATCTTTAAAAGATTTAGATATTAAAAATGATGTAATTGAAAATGGCAAAACTTACATAGAAAACGCCATTTTAAAAGCACAAGGCATTGCTTCTTTAACTAATTTAATAGTATTAGCAGACGACTCGGGCTTAGAAATATCGGCACTAAAAAAATTTCCAGGACTATTATCTTCTCGTTTTGCAGCACAATTTAATAAGCAAGAAGACGCTAATTTCGAGCTTTTAAAAAAACTTAAAGGAAAAAGAAATAGACGTGCTAAATTTAAAATTTCAATAGCTATTGCTAATTTAGAAAAAGACATTATTACTTTTAACGATTTTGCAAAAGGTGAAATATGTTATGAAGAAAGAGGAGGAGACGGTTTTGGTTATGATCCAATCTTCTTTCATCGTCCTTATCAAAAAACTTTTGCTGAATTAACTTTAAAAGAAAAAAGCACCCTTTCTCATCGTGGTAAAGCTATTAAACAATTTATTGCTTTCTTAGAAAGAAAAAAGATTATTTAAACTCGTTTTTTATAAATTTTACGGCCGTAATGAATAATAAAAATTAATAAGATAAAAACACCAGCTGATATTAAACTTGGAAAAGGATTTGTTTCAGCATGCTTAGACATTAAAATAAATGAAATAAGCGCCCCAATACCAAAAACAAATTGTAAGATTGAAAGTGTTAATTGAAAACGATATTGTTTTATTTTATTGCTAATTACTTCTTTTTCTAAAATAGCAACAGGTAATACTTGATCACTACTAATAATTGCAACTTGCTCATTAGTATTTAAAAGGTCTTCAAGCATATTAAGATTATTACTTACTTGTTCTAAAAAACTATGTTCATCTGAAAAATGCGAATTAAAGAGATTTTGAACATATTCATTTATTAAAATTAGATCATTAATTAAAGAAATTGTTTTTTCTTTAGCGGCTAAATTTAAAAATTTATGATCTTTTGTTAAAAGTTTTTTAGCTTCAAAAAAATATTCTTCATATCTTTTAAGTAAAATAGTGTATTGTGAAAGAATTTTAAATTCATCATTTGCTTGATTAAAAATATGCCCTTTCTGCGCTTCTAATGAAGATATAACATCATTAACGACACTTTCGTCTAATTTAGTTAAACTTATTTTAACTTCTAAAAGTCCAAAAATAGCCGCTAAATTAGTTGGATCTAAAACAATTAATCTTTCATAATTTATTTTTGCTTTTTGAAAGTCTCTAGTGATGTTTAATGCATTATTACCAAGTTGAACATATTGTGAATACAACATATTATAAATTTTTATACCTTGTTGAAGATCGTGTGTTTTTAAACAATCTTGACAAATAAAACGTTCACTTGTTTCTTCAACTTCTTGAACAACTTGGCATGAAGGACAAATAACTTTTTTCATAACTTAATTATGCTGCGATACTAAAAGCAATGCCTAATGTAATAAGAAGTTGGCCAATTAAATAAAACGTCATAATATAAAAATCACGTCTTTTAAAATCTTTAACAAATGTCGCTTGCGTTAAAATTAAATCACTTACTAAAAATGAAACTCCGCCAATTATTCCTAAATAAAAATAACTACCTGGTTGTTTAACACTTGCTAAAATAAAAATTAACGTAACGATAACAAGAAGTCCTAAATATAAATTACCTAAAATCGCAATTGTTTTATTTTTAGCAATGCCTAGTGATAACTTATAAAAGGCCAAGCTAATTGATAAAAGAAATAAAACACAAGCCACATAAAACCACCACGGTAAATATTGGGCAAGCTTAAGGATAAAAAGAATTTCACTAATATAAAATAAATGCCCAATAAAAAAAGCAATCATCCCAGGAATAAAAAACTTTGGTTTTGTCGAAACTAAAAAAGCATCGCCGATCATCCCAAAAATCGCTCCGATATAAAGTAATGGGTGATGAGGAACAAAAAAGGCAATTGCCAAAGTTAAAGAAAGTAAACAAAATGGTTTAACAATTTTTCGAGCTTTTTCTTTTTCAAAGAAAGCAAGAACAATTTCTACTAATGAAACGCCACCAAATAAACCGAAAAACACATAACTTACGACTGGAATTAACATATGACTGCCCTCCTTTTATCTAAATTGTTAAGTTTTATTCTTTTTAGTTCTTTTAGAAAATAATTTATCTTTAAGCCATTGGAAAACTTTTCGAAGCGGCTTAGCAACAAAAGGTACAACAAGGAAAACAGCTAATATACAAAAAGCTGGTATTGTATAAATCATCTCATAAGCCTCTAATTCAAAGAGTAAATTATATTTACCTAAGATGTAAAATATTAAAATCATCAAGCCGCTTGCTAAAAAGATAACAATTTCTGTGTAAATAATCGTAATAATTTGGCGAGGACGTGGTTCTTTACAATCTTTATCAAAAAAGTCAAAAATTGATAAAATCACCGATATTGAAATAACAAAGAAAAGAACACTTGAGGCAATAAGAAAAAGGCCCATAAATAGTTCATCAATATAAAATTGTAGCGGCGCAATTGCTAAAAATAGCAAACTAAAGATAATTGAGGCAAGTTCTAACAAAAATGAGTAAATATTGTATTTTAATATTTTATACATCAACTCTTTATGTTTTAAAAATAAAGTAGTAAGGCGATTAAAAGGACGGCTTTTTAAAAGTCGTTTTGTTTCAATAACTTTTTTCTCTTTTTGGGGCTTCTGTGCTCGTTTCTCTTTAATTTTAGTTTTGGCCTTTTGAATTAAATCTTTTAATTTAATGAGTATTTTACTTTCTTGTATTTCTTCAATGAGTTTATCAAGACCTAAAATAATAAAATTTTCTAAATATTCATTAAGAACATCTTTAATTACTTCTTCAAACTCACTATTTACACGTTGATTAAAATCAACAAGTACATATGTTAATTCATGACTTTTTAAAACCTCAAAAATCCGAATTATCTTTTCTTTTTGTTCTTCCTTATTTGTTAAAGGCAAATCTTTTAAAGTAGCTAAGTCTTCTTGTAATTTAATAAATTTTTCTTTTTCATCAAGTTTTAAATTTAAACATAAAGAAAGAACAACAACTTTACTTTTAACAACTAATAGAATTAATCTTTTTGTATCATCAAGATTCGGTAAAATAAGTTCTTCACCAAAATATACTTCCCCATCTAAAAGGATTTGGTTTTTTAAAGTAAAAAGATCGAAGATGTATTTATCTTCATATTTAAAAGGGTGAAATCCTTTCTCAAAGGATAAATTAATCTTTTGTTCTTTTGAGACGTCTTCTGGAAGTAAAACATCTTTTAACACAAGCATATTGAAATTATAACATATAAAATATATTTTTTATTTTGAAATTTATTAATTAACTTCCTTTAATTTAAGGTAAAAATAGAAAAAAGGGCAGTTAATCCTTTTAGGTTTTTTAACAGCCCTTTTCAACTGATTTCAGTAAGTTATACTTTTCTGAATGTTATCTAAAACATGTTTACGTTTTAAAACTACAAACTTAGTTTTTGAAATTTATTCTTTTCTTCCTACGTGAGTTGTATAATGCGCCTGTGACAACGACTAGAGCAATAACGACAACTAATACATAACTAACTTTAAAAATAAGGTCTTTTTGATTAATAGGAGAATCTATGTTTATAGAGGAAGATAAATATGGATTGTTAGAAGAGTCCTTTACAAAATAGTCCCACCCTTGGGCAGTTCCATATTTTCCATATAAGAATAAAAAACGATCTCGGGCATCTTTAATATTGCCTGATGCCTCGCTATCAACAAACGCGTCTTTGGCGTCATCAGATAATAAACTATATTCGCTTGACAAAAAAGACCAATCTACTTGATCGCCATCAAGCGTTTCACAATAAGGTCCTGTTTCTTCAAGAAAATAAGCACCATAGTTGTCTGCTTCTTGTACAGGGGTTAAATCAAAGTTTAAAGGAAGACCACTTATCGATGGCGCTCGTTTACTAGAATCATCACTACTAGATAAACGGACATTATCAGCATAAAAGATGCCCCAGCCACCAGTACGCGCATCAGCAAATTCAACATAATATTTTTGTGAATCGTCTAAAGAAGACAAATCACAAATATGTTCAGAAAACGATTCAGTCTCATCACCTTTTCGGGAAACAAAACGGAGTTTTTCAATGTTTGTATTCACTTCGCGAATTGATACAAAAATTTGCTTGTCGTGTTTAAAGCCCCCAGCCCAATCAAATTTTAATAACTTATGTTCATCTAGGGTAAACGCGCTTGAACGTAAAATGCCCGTATCTCCATCTCCACCATCATTACTCTTTGCATATTTATTTCCGCTCCAATACCAACCTTTTTCTGTATCGTTTTGCACTGTCCAGTCTGATAAATCTGTATCAAACTTCCCATTTTTAATTGAATTATCAGCAGTATCAATACCTAAAACAGTAGGTAAAATATTTATTGCCAATTCATCCTCGTCTGGTTCAGGAGCATCGGGTAAATATGTATAAAAACTATCCGCAGATAAAATTGACCAATCATAGCCAGAAATGTCATTTAAAACAAAGTATAGTTCATCGCCCAAGTTGACGTCATCAAGAGAAGTTAAATCAAAATAATATTGAAATAAAAACGCCTCTGCATTACTAATTGATGAACCGTATTGTGTTGTGGCAATGGTAGTATTATTAAAGTGCCGGTTTCCAAAACGCGCCACTTCGTAATCATCAATTACGCGACGAACAGAAACAAAAGCAAAAGAAGGAGCTCTTCCCCCGCCTATTTTAAAACTAATCCAGCCAGAGCCACCAAGAATAAAATTAGATGATCTTAAATAACCCATCCTCTCCGTAGATTGATCCCATTTTACGGGGCCATCATCTTTATTAGCTTGGCTCGTAACACCAATTGAATAATTTCCGTCACGATTGTAAGGATTATTTCCGCTAAAATATGTATATCCGTGCACTAGAGATGGGTCAAAAGCCCGCATTCCACTTTCATTTTTCCAAAGACTGAAACGAGTCCAACCAGACAAATCTCCCGTTTCAAATCCTTCATTGATAAGACGATTCCTAGCGGTTGTATTAACTTGTTCTCCGTTTGCTTTTATCAAAACAGGAGCTTTGCTAGTCCCCATGCTAGCAATAAATAAAATCGTTCCTAAAATTACAAATAGTACATTAGATCGTTTTTTCATGGCGTTTTACCTCCTTAAGTTTAGTATAAAACGTTTCTTAAAAATATTGTAGACAAAAAGATTTCTAACTTCATAATATAATGAATACAATTCATAGTCAACATAATTTAATTAAATAATAGTTAATATTTGATTAATAAAAAAATAAAATTAACCAAAATTACTTATATCGTTTCCCAAAGTAATATTGGGTGACTTCCCGTCAAAACCCAAATCGCGTCATTAAGACTATTTAGTTCTAAGAGTTCGGCTGAAGTTTTGCCACTAATACCATCGCCTCGACCTGAACTAGTATTTCCAATCCGATCAAAGTTTGAAAGTGTATTATCATAAAAACAATTGTCATAAATGTTTCCACCATAACTTCCACCTGGTGTTACGCCACTAAATGAACCGACAAAAACGTATTGTCCAGTTTGTGTAATATTAATAATCATCATCGCAATTGAAGAAGAAATTTTATTATTATATCCTTCAAGACGGCCAACAAAACCACCAGCATGAATAAGTGTTTCTGATAATGTTAATAGTGTTCCGCGAGCATAACTATTACTTATTTGGCCAAAGGCCATATAACCAACAAAGCCGCCTAAATAAGAAGTTCCAACGACATCCATCAAGGCACGTGAGGCTTCAATACTCGCCTGATTATTATTCATATAGCCAACAAGACCACCAACATAAGATTGTTCACCGCCTGTTACGTTAATTGTTCCTTCGCTACCACTATTTCTAATTAATGAAGAAGTAGATTCATTTGAACTTAAATTACCAACTAAGCCACCTGTTATAGCGTGGGTCGCATTAATATTTCCTTCATAAGTTGTACTAGTAATTTCACCACCATCAAAGTAGCCAAATATACCACCAACATTAGCAATACCATCTAAGGAAACAACACTTAAATCAAAATCAATTTGAACATTATGAATCGTTGTATCTTTGGCCGATCCTGCTAAAGAACCAAAACTATTTTGATGTTTTAAAGATGTAACTTCTAATTCACCTTCTAATCTTAAGTTAATAATTGTTGCCTCAATTAACTTAGTAAAAAAGCCATAATCATCATTTGCTTGATATTCAATTTCGATATTTGAAATCTTATGGCCTTGACCATCTAAAATACCACTAAAGGCAAAAGGAACCCAAGGTGTTGAAAGGACAATATTATTAGTTAATGTGTAAAAACCACTACTATCCATATTTAATAAGTCAGTTTCGTTTTGAATTTCAAGCGCTCCTAAATAAACTTTTGCACTTAAATCACTTGCTAGATGAATAGATGAACGGGCTTGAACTTGTAAAAATGAACCACTTTCACTTAAAACACGCTGAGGAATATCATACGTCGTTTGTGTAATTTCTTCTAAAAATACACCATTATGATAAATCGCATAAGTTTGTGCTAATGTGATCGCATCAAAAGATAATATATTATTTTCAATAACAAGGTTTTGCGGTGTTGCAAGTTTTTGTGCGGCAATATTAACGATTAATTCACTATATAATGAATCAAAATAATCCCCGCTGCTACTAACAGCTTTAACTTTGAAATTTACTTCGCCAACCAAATTAGGACTTATTTCATATTCACATAGATGAGTGCTAAAAGAATTACTATCATTAATTTTTATGTCATAACTAGTCGCGTTAGTAACACTATTCCATGTAAAAACATAATTTGAATAAGCTAAGTTTTGTGGAGCGGCTAAAGAGCCTTTTAAAATTATTGGCTCAGAATATGAACTACTAATAACATAGCCATCTTGACTACCACTAGCTAAGACACTTAATTCTACCGCAGTACTAGAAGTTAAATTATAAGCATTAGTCGAGACAACACTTTCCACTCCATCAACTTTAACAACATATCCACTTGCATATTCAACTTCATCCCAAATAACACTATTTTGACCAACTTGAGTTATATTTTTAGGAGCCTTAAGTTTTAAATAAGCTTTTGTTGATAAGGTTGTACTATACGGCGAAATTAAATCACCTTTAAGTGCAGCTACTTTTGCAGAAAGTTCGCCAAAATATTCATCAGGTAAAACAAATTCATTCGTTTCGCTTATATAATCTTTGTCTTCATTTATAACGAGCTTATAAGAAGTTGCACTTATAACACTTGACCATGAAAGTGTTCGTTCATGAAGTTCTAAGTTTTCTGGGGCTAAAAGCGAGGGTTCTGGTTCACAGCCAACTAACGTAATAAGTGATAGGACACTTATAAATAAAAATTGTATTTTTCTTTTCATTTTTCTACCCCTTTAATCAAGAAAACTAATTGTCGGTGTCACAAATAAATAACTAGCAACATTATTAATTGATTCCTCACTCTTTTGATCAATAACAAACGAATTAATATAATAGTTTTCACCTAAACTAGGAACACTACTTAAATCTATTGATAAAGAAATGTCTTCACCACGAGAATATTTACCTAATTCACTATGTGAAAAATGTTTAATCGTGTAATCTTTTGTCTTTTTATAAACAAGATTATTTTCTAAATCATAAACTTCCATAACATAAGTAATGTCAAATGGTGTTTGGTCACCATTATATTTTTTGTTTAAAGCTTTTGTTTTAGCGCTAAGAGTATTACCTTCTAAAGTAAACGAAGATGTCGCACTTGAAAAATCAGCACGGGCTTGGGCTAAACCAACATACATATCGCCCGCACCATAATAAAGATGCCAAGTATTACCAACCCGAATCATACTATCGGCAAACATACATTTATTAAATAAGCCATAATCAATTTTATTCGTATCGGTTGGATACATTGTTGGTTCATCTAGATCCATTTTTACGTTTGTTAATTCAAACGGATTTGACTTAGTCGTCTTTAGCGCCCCAAGAGCGTAAAACCAACCAGAGGCATTAGCTTGTTGATTTTGAATATTTGGATCACTCAAGCGGCCACCGCCATACATTAAATAAATATCATCATCGTCAGGTCCATAAATATTTGTTAAAGCCATACACGATTCATTATCATGGGTTAAATCTTCAATATCATTATTTCCTAAACTTAAATGGGCTAGATCAACAATATCGTCACTATGAAGTTCTAAGACATCATTTGTAAAGCCGATTTTTGTATAGCCGCCATCTTTCATATAAATCATATAAACTTGTCCGTGTTTACCAGGACGTGGATCATTAATTTTTATCGCGTTTCCTTCTGGATCAGTAATAAATGTTCCTGATTTATTAGCAGAAGCATAATTTGGAGCTAAACGCCCAACTTTATTATAAGTAATAAAATCATGCGTATATATAACGCCTTCACGTGTTAGATGATTATCATACATCGTATAAGTAATGTAATAAGTCGTTAAACCACCGCGATTTGGATCATTTTTAATTTTAAATAATCTTGGGTCTTCAAGACCGCCACCTTTTTCATCGTTAGTTGTCGGCCAAGCAATCGGATTATTTTCACCACGGCTAAAGTGAATCCCATCTGGTGAAGAAGCATAAGAAAGTGTCGACATATGGCCTAATTCATATTTATCACCAAAGTAATGATGAAAATTATCAGGTAATTCACTACGATAAATCATATGATAAATATCACGGTCTTCATCATAAATAACGCCTGGATTATAAACAGCATACGATTCAAAACCAGGAATATTACCATCAGCAATACTAGCTAAATTAGTTACAACACCATCAGCCTCAATTGGATAACCATGTGGAGCAAGTAATAATCCTTCTTCATATAAAGTAATATTACTCATTGCCGTCCATGCAGGACTATTTTTTGAATATTCCATAACTTGACCAACTGGTACGCTTAGGATATTGTCCCAATTAAAAAGTTCAAATTGATAAATAGAAAAAGTTGATTCCCAAGGAAGACGTCCAGTTTTTTTCGTTTCTTCAGACGTTTCTCTTTGTACGAGCTCAACTTTTAAATAACGTGAACTAACTAAACTTTTTAATTTAAGAAAATCAACTTCGCCCAAGCCTACTTCTGAGCCAATTAAATATGTCCAATCATCATCATTACGACTCGGAGCTATTTCACTTACTAAAGGATGGACATATACTTTAAAAATACGGGCAAATGAAACTTCCCAGCGAATCTTTACTAAATCAAAAGTTTTTTCTTCTTTTAAATCAACGATAAAAAATTGATGATCACCAGCCGAGCTTAATGATGCCCAACGCGTATGAGCTAAATTATCAACCATCATATCTTTATTTAAAATGCCTTCACTTTCGTTTGATGAAACTTCTAAAACTTCACTACCAAATGTTAAGCTTTTTGGTCCATAAACTTCAAAAGAATAAAAAGAATAGCCGTAATTTGTCGCTCTTTTAATTCCTTGAAAGCGAACATATTCAGCTTCTATCCAAACGGGAAAAATAATTTCATCAGTTTTTGCATTAGCTTTTGTAACATAGGCAACACTCGTCCAATCTAATGCATCATTACTAACTTGAAGTTCATATTCTAAAGCATAAGCCGCCTCCCAAACGATAACGACTTTACCAATTTTTTCTTTTGAACCAAGATTAACATAAAAGAAAACATCATCTTTTTCAATTGAGGCATAACGTGTGTTCGGATTTGCATCAAGGGCTTTTGTATTTGTATTATCATCAGTATGAGAACTTGACACAGCCCGTCTTGTATAAGCTAAATCAACACCATATTCTCTTTGTTCGGCTTTTGTATTTGCTATTGGTTGACTCATTAAGGGTGCTAACAAAAACAAAAAACTAAGTAGGTGTAGCAGTCTTTGTTTCTTCATTAATTTTTCCTCCTATAATTTAATTTTGAAAATGTCTTAAATAATATAATTCAGCAAAAAGAGCACAAGGCCATGTAAAATAATCACGGCTATATTCGTTTGGATCATTTGCATTAACAGCTTCGTGCATCACATATGTCCCTGCTGTTAAATTAATTAAATATTCAATGCATTGATCTATTTCGATATTTGAAGTTGAAGTAAGTCCTTGCATAGCAATTGCCATCGGCCAAACGACTGGGTAATGTTTATGCGGGTTTTCTAAACCGGAAATTGAATCGTGTGGATCACCAATTCCTTTTGCGTAAGTTCCTTCATAGTAATAATCATTATCATCACTTAAAGCAAAAGCACGGGTGTTTTGATAAGTTTCACTATTAACATCACAATAATTAAGCCAAGGTGCAGAAATTAAACTTGGGATATTAGCAACGTCCATTAAAAGTTTTCCTTCACTACTATTAACATTACTAGTAACTCCATTTACTTCAAAAGCATAAATTTTGCCATATTTTGGATGAAGATAAACACCGTAAGTTTCAATCGCCTGACGCACCTCATTACTTAAAATTAAACAACTATTTGCAAGTAAAGGATCTAAATTAAGGTGTGTTAATAAAGATGACATTTTCGCCATAATACTAACCGCAAACATATTGCCAGGAATAAAAAATTTATAATAAGTAACATCATCACTTGGCCGATATCCGCTCCAAATTAAGCCTGAATCAGGATTAAAATAAGGTGAACTATTTTCTAAATCACTACTATTACTAACACGATAATTATCATCACTATGTTGTCGTTCGTTTTCTAAGGTCACTAAGGCCTTCCTCAAAGACATTAAAAAGAAGGCATCAAAAATACTATCATCACTAGTGATTTGATAATATTGATCAGCTAACCAAAAAGGATAAATAAGTGAATCAATTTCAAACTTTCTTTCAAAAACACTGCCATCATTTCTAAAAGCGTTTGCATAAGGATCACGGCGAATAAGTTCAAATTGCTTTAATAAAATACCTCTTACCATCATTTTGACATCATGATCAACATTCATAAAACGTAAATAAGGTAAAACTTGAGCACTTGAATCTCTAAGCCACATCGCCGGAATATCGCCGGTTCCCACGTATGTTGTCCCATTTTTGTTATAAACTAAAACGCCGGGCCAATTACCTTTATTATTTTGAATACCGTCAATTGTTGCGTAAAAGTTTTTTGTAAAAATTATTTTTTCTTCTTCATCACTAATTGAATTAATAAGTGGACTCATCATTTCACGCATCGAAGCATATGAAGGAGTTTGAGAAATATTAAGACGTATATCGTAGGCTACTTGATCTAAAACAATTGGTAAAGTATCGAAATAAGTATTTATTTGCTCAATTGTAACTAAACCCCAATCACCACGCGAATTATCAACAAATTCTAAATATAAGACTTGTCCTTCATATTTTGCTAAATCAACGTAATAGCTATGTGTATTTTCTTCGTGTGCTTCTTGCCAACGATCACTATAGGTCCGAAAAATTTCTTCATGTGTGTAAGCTTTTTTAATAGACATATAAGTTACTTCTTTATGCTTTGTCGCACCTAAACGAAACTTCATTAGATGAACTCCACCAACAACAAAAGCCGAAGAACGTAAAAGACCAACACGTGTTTCATTTGGACGATTTGATAAACGTTTATTTGTGTTAATATGACTATCTAAAAAGACACCTTCTTCACCAACAACATTCCAGCCTTCAAGTGTGCCACTAGCAAAATCTTGATTTGTTGGAGTAAAACCTAGTTCACTTTTATTTGGAAAATTTGGGCTAATATTAATTGCTTCAAACTTATCAGCTAAATATGGTATTTCTTCATAATACGTAATAATTTCATCAACCGATAAATATTCATAATTATCCGTTGATTGGTCAACTAATAAAAGATAAACTTCTTTTGCTAATAAATCAGAAATATTTGCGTAATAAGAAACAAGATTTTCAACATAATAATTATTTCCTTGTCCATTTAAGTCAAACTTATGATTAGCGTAACGTTTTAATTCAATATTCGTTTCAGCCTCACAAATTGATAAATAAGTTAAGCCAGGATTTAGTCCTGCGCCTAAATAAAAAGTAATGTATCCTTTGCCGCCGACGATAAAATTACTTGAACGCATTTTACCTTCATAACCTTCTTTTCCACTTTTTTCTTTTCCTTTAAAAAAGTATTGACCAACTTTATTATATGAACGCGTGCCAAAGAACTCTTCATTACTAATCGCCTCATTACTAAAGGCATCACCACTAATTACTTCCCAACCTTCAAGGGTTCCTAATTCAAAACCTCCATTAACAATTTGATAAACATTGTCATCACCATTTGTTGTCGAATCGGTTGTTATCGTTGAGGTCGTATCAGTAGTAGTATCAGTGCTAGTACTAGTACTAGTTGGGTCAACAAGCGGATCACAACTTACTAGTGTAAAACTTAAAACGCTAACAAAAAGAAATAAAAGGCGTTGTTTCTTTTTTAATAAATTCATCTTAAACCTCCTTTAATAATTTAAATTACTCGCTAATTCATGAGCGCTGAAACTAGGTCGTGAGGCGTAGTACGTTGTAATACTACTAATAAAAATAGTGTCCCAACTACTTCCAGCGTTATCAACGATTTCAAAATATAACTCCTTATTCATATAACTTGATAAATCAAAAAAATACTTGACCATATTCGTTCCGTCATGATTTTTATTAGCAAAGCGGAGAACTTCACGATTTGATCCTTTTTCTTTAATACTTACAAAAGTTGTTTTATCAAATCTTTCTCCTTTTGCCGCGCCAATCCGCAAAGCAGCAAAACCACTACCATCAACACGGAAAAGCGAAGAACGAATTAAACCGCGGGCAGCATCACCACCATCATCACTTTTTAAAATACCATTACTAACACGCCAAGTATTCATCGAGCCACTACTTCTTTGCCAACCTGGTTGGGTTGAAATACTCCAATGTTCTAAACCTTCTTCAAAACGTCCATTAGCTACTTGATTTGGAGCGTAGACTTGAGTAAATACTGGCCGAATATTAATCGCAGGATGAGCTTCACTTAAAGGCACTTCTAAATATGTTTCCAAATGATCAAAAGTCATAAAGTCCCAACTATTAATACCTAAATCAATAATTTCAACACGTAATGATTTACCTAAATAGTCGCTTAAATCAGCTTGAAATAAATTTAGTTTAATATTATCGCTATTTGTTTTTGTAAAGTCGTATAAATAATTACCATAACGAGCAATTTCTTCATTTGTTTGATTATCATAAAAACTGACATATACTAAATCGCTATTTTTAGCCGCGCCAAGCATAAAGGAAACGTGGCCACTTCCGCCTAAAATAAAACTACTAGAAATAAGGCGTCCCATTTTTTCTTCCCATTTACTTTGATTACTACTTGTTGGAATGCCATAAACATAATTACCCACGCCATCATAAGTAACTTCGCTTTCTAAATATTTATTATTAATAACAATTCCGTCTTCGCGGAAACAAAATAAATTTTTCTCGCCTTTAAAAATAGTTTTACCTTCCCAACCAAAAAAATTACCTGTTTCAAAAGAACCATTAATAACACGGTACATATTATTGCGATTTAAAATCTCAATGTTAATAGGTTCAATTCGATTTGTAAAATGAACATCAAAATGATAATTTCCTGGATTAAGGTGAATTAAGAAATCTTTTAAAATAATAAGAAAGTGATTGTTAATAATATAATCACCATCAGCAATTCCGTGCCCTTCAATGTGTGAAATTAATTTATAATCACGCATAATTTCATAATAAATATCTTTGGGCTCATCAAAATCGAACTTTGAATTAATTTCAATTAATGTGTCTTCCGTAGTCGGGCTAGTCGTTGAAGAATCACTTGAAGAAGTTGTATCACTTTGTGTCTCACTACTCGTTGGTTCATTCGAATCACTTGAATCTGTCAGACTACTCGAATCGCTTGAAGATGTTGGGCTACTCGAATCACTTGGATCACTACTTACATCGGTTGTTGATGTATTAGTAGAATCGCTTGAGGTTGGTTCAACAATAGGTTCACATGAACTTAAAATGGGAACAACTATTAAAGTTAGCAAACTAATAAGTAAATGTTTTTTCATTTTTTTTACTCCTCTTCATATTCTAAAAATGGATCTTTAATTAAGGCAACGTGCCCTTCACAATCATTAACGCCTGTATATAAACTAGCCGTTTTGTTTTTATGGCGAATAAGACCACCTGAAAAAAGCACGTCTTTTAAATCTTCTCTTTTATATTCGCTTTCACCAAAGTCATCTTTTTCTGCAATAATTTTCATATCACTACGTTTTAAGTTAAAAGGGTCAAAACAAAAAGTCATCGCATAATAATGTCTAGTTGTTTTTTCACTCATCATCGCAACATGACCTAAAATACCTAACAAACCATTGCTTAGTAAATGAATTTGATTAACTCCTCCCCAAATATCATCATCAAATAAATCGTCAATTAAAGGGGCGTTTTGGATAAATTCGGTTGTAATATTTTTTAAAGATGATGTTTTGGCAAATCCAATCTTACCTCTTTTAGCAGCCCCACCTTGAGGTCTTGTAAAAACATAATATTCTTGATCTTTAAAAAGACGAACATCTTTCATTTTTTCAGGAGCAATAATAATTTTTTCTAATTTTTCAAACGAGGGGCCTTTAAAAATAATTGTCCGCCAGGAAATAATTTGATTATCTTTATTTATCTCAATTTCCGTTCCACCAAAAAAAAGTTCATCATCAATAATTTCAACAAACGGGTCTTGTAGTAAATCAAAAACATAATTCGTTGCTTGATAAGTTGATAAATCAACTTCTTTAAAAATAACCGTTTTAGAAATTTCATTATCGCGTTTTTCAACACGCCCAGCAAGATAAGTTTCACCTTTAAATGTAAAGGGGTGAGAAATGTTATAAACATCATAACCATCAACACCTAAAAAGGTTAATTTTTTAGTTGAAATAACACCGTTGTTTTGACGATGTTTATATATATAATCTAATAATTTTGCATATGCCATTTTTTATCCCTTAATTCCTGTTCCAGCAACACTTTGCATAAATTTCTTTTGTAAAAAGGCAAATAATAAAACGACCGGAATCATTGCAATTAAAGCTGCAACCGAAACATAGTTCCACGGAACAATATAAGAAGACGAACCACTTTGATATAAGTTTTCAAAAATCGTGATGCTATTTGCCATCACCCAATTTTTTTTATCGCTAATATAAAGTGCTGGTCCATATAAATCGTTATATGTTCCAACAAAATATAATAAAATAACAGTTACGATTGCAGGTTTATTTAAAGGTAAGGCAATTTTAAAGAAAATTTGTAGTTCACTTGCCCCTTCCATTCTTGCCGCTTCAATTAAAGGTTTTGGTAATGTTTCAAAAAATTGTTTAAAAAGAAAAATAACAAAAACGTCAGTAGCAAACCAAGCCGCAATCCATAAAGGAATGAAAGCTACTTCTTTAAGTCCACTATTAACCATAAATTCATAAATAGGTACACCAAGAAGTTCACCTGGAATCATCATCGTTGCTAAAAGAGTAAAAAAGATGACTTTTTTGCCAGGAAATTTATACATTGCAAAGCCATAACCTGCAAGTGAACACGTAATAATTGTGCCAGTTGTTTTCAAAACAAAAATGAACATTGTGTTGCCAAACATTCGCCAAAAATTATAATCAGGGTGATTTAAAACAAATTTAAAATTGTTTACAAGTTCAAAAGACTTTGGAAACATCGTTGCTTGCGTTGAAGCCTCATTTAAATCTTTCATCGAAGTAATAATTAAATAATAAAGAGGTAGCAAAGCTACAACAGCAAAAGTAATTAATAAGAAATATGTAAAAACGCGGCGTGTTTTGGCTTTTTTTGTTTTATCATATGGTTTAAGTGATCTCATTAATTTAAATCCTTTTTCACATATAATTTAGAAAGACCAAATTGTAAAAGCGTAAAACCTAAAATAATTAAGAAGAAGAGCCAAGCCATCGCTGCTGCATAACCTAATCTAAAGGGCATGTTAAAAGCTGTCATAAACATATATATTGGGAATAAAAGTGTTGAGTTAGAAGGCCAACCTGAACCATTGCCCATTACAAAAGCTAAGGAAAATGATCTTAAGCCATCAATTGTAATTAAGATGACGTTGAAAAAAACCATTGGCGAAATAATCGGTAAAGTAATTTTAAAAAATTGCTTAAATTTAGAAGCACCTTCTAGTTCCGCAACTTCATAATATTCTTCTGGTATTTCTTGTAAGGCCGCAAGAAAAACAACCATTTTAACACCAAAACCAAACGAACTAATAATAATCATTGTTAAAAGGGCAGAACTTGGTGAAGCATACCATAAAGGCGGATCACTAATCCCAACTAAATTTAAAAGTTTATTAACAAAACCGGTTGAAGGATTAAGTAAATTTTTATAAACGGCCCCAACTGCAAAAGAAGGAATAATAAAGGGCAGAAAATAAATCGTTCGAAAGGCGCCTAATAGTTTAACTTTACTATTTAGTAAAAGGGCTAATAATAAAGAAGTTATAAGAACAAAAACACCACTTACAAGGGCAAAAATTAAACTTTGCTTAAGTGACTTTGCAAACATCGTATCAGTTTTAAGCGCGTACATATAATTTTCTAAACCAACGAACTCACTACTAGCTGAATAAAGCGTTTTATTCGTAAGTGATAACATAAAGGTTCGAATAATTGGATAAAAATAAAATAAGAAAAAACCAATAATAGCGATAATTGTAAAAAGAATGAAAAATTTATAATGACGTGTAAAATTTTGTCGAAAGCTTAATTTCGATGATTTTACTTTAGAATTACGACGAACAATTTTATCCATAAAGTCCTCGATAATATGCATCTACATTATTTTTAATTGTTGTAAGAACTTCTCCTACATCGCTTTTTGAGCCGCGGCCATCATACATTAATAAATATAATTCGCTCATAACCATCTCGCGCATTACTTTGGCAAAATCACGCTCACGAGGAAGAGTTAAGGCTTTCTCAATCGCACTAAAAACGGCTTCAATATTAATATCTTTTTGTTGGTCGTTAGGTAAAGTATTTATTAATTCATCCATATTTTTAAGAGCACTTACTTTTCCGTATTTAAACATTTGTAAGGCGCCTTCTTCACCAGTCCACACTTCTAAAAAGGCAAAAGCTTGTTGACTTTTTTTGCTCCTAATAGAAATGCCAAAGGCATCGGCTGAAATTTCACCACCTCGTGCATTTGGAAGTCCGACTGGTGTTGGTAAAACTTGAACGTCCCAGTCTAAATTTAATGCATCATAACTATACCAATCGCCCATATGTCCACCAAAAATCATGGCAATATTGCCACCCATAAAAGATGCATCACCAGTTAATTCAATGGCATTTGGTGCGAATTTTTTATTAATACCACCCATTGATTTTTCACGGAAAAAAGTTGTAGCAGCAATTGCTTCAGGCGAAGTAAGAGCGCAAATTCGATTATTTGAATCGGCCTCATAAAACGAGCCACCCATTTGTTGTAAATAAACGAGCCACTCACCCCACCAATTAAGCTGCGTCTCCGCGCCAAATTGTGAATAAAAAAGATTAGACCCACTACTACTATACTTCGATAAAACAAGACCAGCTTTTTGATAATCTTCATAATCCCAATCAGCTTGTGGATAAACGCTTTCTAAGGGATCTAAATTTAAAGTTAGTCTTAATTCATTCGCTGAATTATCAAATAGCGTTTTATTGTAATAAAGAAGTGAAGTGTTAATTGAAGTTGGTAAAGCATAAACTTTATTATCAATTGTTAAAGCATCCATTAATGAGGATACATAATTAGTTGTTTTAACAACCGTGCTTTTTTCAATAAAAGAATTTAAATCTAAAAGTGTTTCTTTCATTGATTCAACAACAACGGTACTCGTTTTAATAATGTCAGGTTCATTTTTTGTACCAATTAATTTACCAATATCTTGTCCGTATGTTGCTTTAATTTGATAGCCGGTTTTCTCACTAAAATAAGCAAATAATTCATCGTAGCGACCTTCATCTTCAATATCAAGAGCAATTTGTAAAGTGTCAACACGTGGCTCACAACTACTTAAAAAAGTAATCAGAAGTAACGGAAGAAGAAGGGCTTTTGTAATTCTTTTCATTATTTTACACTTTCTAAATTAGCAAGAATTTGTTCAATTGTTAATTTTGCTAAGCCAATACTTTCATCAGCTGCTCCATAATAAATATTTACTTCATCGTGAAGATAAGTTAAGCCGCATGTAAAAATAACATGATTAAAAAATCCTCTTAATTCAAAAGGTTCACTTGCAATCAGCAAAGGTTTTGATGAAATTTTTAAAACGCGACTTGGGTCAAATTCATCTAATAACATCGCAAGTAAATGATATTCGTGTGTTTCATTAGCGGCATGATAAATAACAATCCAACCAAGACCTTTTATTAAAAAGGGAACCGCTCCTGCACCGATGCGTATCGAGTTTTGATATGTTGGCCGAGCCTTTGTTAAAACTTGATGATCTCCCCAATGTAATAAATCAGGACTACTTGCAAGCCAAATATCTAGTTTAGCGAAATCACTTTTACTAGGTCGATGAAGAGCGTAATATTTACCATTAATTTGTTTTGGAAAAATAACACCATCTTTATTATCAAAAGGAAAAATAATTCCTTTGCGTGTAAAAGTTTTAAAATCGTTTGTTTCAATTAAAGAAACGTTAATTCCATAGTCGCTAATTGCTGAATAGGTGATGTAATATTTATCATCAATCTTTGTAATACGAGGATCTTCTATTCCGTATGTTTCATATTCGGTTTCGGGGAAAATTTTTGTTCCATCAAATTGAAAATGAACACCATCTTTACTTCGTGCGACACGAAAGTGTGAGATCGAAGTTAAATAATTTTGACTATGATTACGAATAACACGTGAGTCAGAAAAATCATAATTAGAGTCGTTTTTATTAATCTTAACGAATGAAACGGTTTCATTTTTGTAAACGGGAACTAAAAAGACATTGTGCGTATTGTTTTTTGCTGCCTCAGAAACTCGTACAAGCATAATAATTTCATCATCTTTTTGAATAACGGCTGGATTAAAGACACCAACAATTTTTAAATCATCTTGTGAAGGTTGGAGCATTTCTTTTGTAATAATTTGTTGCTTTTTCATTTTCTTACCTTAAAGAATATAACTTCAATAAATCAAGACCCATCGTTGCCTCACTAAATTGTTCGCCAATATCACTACCATTAACGACCAAGTATAAGCGGAAATTCGGATAAGCCGGAGTAAAGGTATGTTCAAAAAATCCTTTTTGGTTATTTGACATAACTTTTAGTGGGTTTGTATTAATCGCATTAATGCCTTGCATGTCGTAATATAAAATTTTAATTTCCCACATTGTTTTAACATAATCACTTTTTTGATTTAAATAAGTCATATTTACTAAAATCGTTAAATCTTCATTTTCATTAACACTTAAAATTTTGCTAACGATGCCGCCAAAACAATATTTAGCTTCTGGGTATTTATTTTGTTTAAGATAAACATCATCATTTTGAAGAAAAATTGTGGCTGGACTTAAAGCGTGAATAATGCGGTCTTCACTTAATTTTAGGCGATCAGGAATAACCCATTTACTCGTTTGAAAAAAATCAAGAGGTGAATAATTTGCTACTAAAGAACTTTTTAATAATTCGATTTCATATTTATAAACATTGTTGTTATATACGAGTATTGTTTTTTCCAAATAATTATTGCTAGAAATCCACTTATTTTGGTAAAAAGCGTATAAAACACTAACAAAAGACACACCTTCTTCTTTATAAAGACGATTTTCAATTAAACGATAAACAACGCCATTAGTGACATTATTTAAATTTAAACGGAAATAGGCATTATTTCCTTGACGATGTGTTTCAGCTTCATTTTGATGAGTTACTTCATCTTTTAGATAGTTTTCAAAAATTACTTTTTCGTCTTGATTATGACGATTAATTGCTAAGAGTGTTTCTTCATTTACTTCTTGAAAAATATTACTACCCCAAGTTGTGTTAAATAAATCAATAAATAATTCTACATCACTACTTTGCCCATTGTAAGATAAAGTGTTTAACTTACTTTTTAAGTCATTAGGGTTTTCATAACCACTTAAAACATTAACAATAATTTCTTTATATTTACTTTGATCGATATAAGATTTTGCTCTAATTTTAGTTTGACCAACATTAACAAAAGAAAGAAGACCACTAGAAGAAATAGAAGCAATATTATTATTTTCACTACTCCAAATGATATTTTGATTTTCAATTGTTAGGGGCAAAAGTGAAGCACTAAGTTGAATTGGTGTGGCGTTTTTTAATTGCGAAATTTTGTTATTTTCAATTGAAGAAGAATTAATAACGACACTAGTTACTGCTTCGGTATTGTTATATATTGCTAAATGCGATAAAACTAGTTCCGCTGTTTGTCGTTCACCATCTGGTCCTTTAGCAAGTAAATGAAAGCTACATTTTTTGCTTTCATTTTTAAATCTCCAACCATGTTCATATCCTGGATCAGGGGATGTACGACGATTGGCAAATTTTTCCGAAAGCATCGAATCGACTAAATTAACAGAAATTAAGCCAGTTTCGCCTTCATCGGCTAAAACATAAAATGTTTCATTAACTCCTTCAACAGCGAGCTTAATAACATATTCGCTATAACAACTTATAACACCCATTTCAAAAATAACTGCTTTGGAAAAATCAAGCGTTAACATCGGCGTTTGGACTCCGCCATAATTATCTAAACTAGCATCAGTATTCCAAATAACGACTTCGTCTTTTGCTTCATTATAATTTGCTACACCAGAAGGAGTCGCACTACCAAAACGAGCAATATCTTTTGCCTCATAAAGTATTTGTTCTCCGTCCCAATTAGGAATTCCTGTTGTTGTTGTATCTGTCGGTGAGGTTGTCGAAGTAGTTGAATCGTCAATATGTGGATTACAAGAAAAAAGAAAAATGACAAGAAACAAATAAGATAAAATTGAGCGTTTTTTCATTTTCTTCTCCCTAATAACATATGACACGTTTACTAACGTAATCTTTCAAATTATTTTTTGTTTTTATTTCAACTTTTAAAGTGTAATCAGTATTTGGCAACATTGATTTTTGATAAGAAAATTTATCGAGTTTTTCGCCTTCATAAACAATAATATCGCCAAACGAAATAGTCATTACTTCTACTTCATCTTCATCATATTCATATATGTCAAAATAAATTTCACTACTTGCAGTTAAACTATCACGAGTCGTTAAGTTAGAAAAATTAATTGCTGGCAAATATTGACTAATTTTTATGTCATTTGCATAGATTTCGTTTTTATTAATAGTTAAATTTTCTTTTAAAGGTAGTATCTTAACAACTTTTGCTCCTACTTCTGGTACACGTAAATTAATAACACCGCTTACGTTTTTTGCCGCAAGAGAATTTGTCGTTGTGTCAAAAACTTGAACTTTTTCTGCTCCAACATCTAACCGAATAATTTTATCTTCATCATAGGGGTTATAAAATAAGTAGGCGGGATAGATATCATCCGCATATGAATTAGTACTATTTAGATCAATTTTTAAAATGCCTTCTACATTTGTTTCTTCAACTAAAGCTGCCATGCCCCCAATAAATGCTGAGCTATATATGCTTAAATCTGATGGTTGTGAAAACATCGCTGTGGCATCGCCCATCGCATAACCATTTTGATTATTATAAAAATTTCGAAAACCTTCATAAGCTATAGCTCCTTTATAATCAAAAGGTAAATAATCATTCATTGATTGATATTCTAAAGAAAGGCTTTGTGGGAAAAAGTGTTTAGCGTTATTAGTAAGATTTAAAATATACTTTCCAATATCACTAGCGTATCTCGCATCATAATTTACTAAAGGAGCGAGCACGGTTGCTAAGTGTAAAGAATTCATTAAAAAAGCATAATCATCTTTTTGACCTACTAAGCCATCAACAGCATAATTACCAAAATTACCATTCATCACTGCCCAACCAGGACGGAAGGCAGAATCTTCATCGAAGATAAAATCTAAAAACTTCCCAACATCATAATTAGTGCCTTCTTCAAAATTTAAAATCGCTGCGACAAAAGGAGCATAATCTGTTAGAGCCTCATAATTAGGATTTCTTTGATAAGTTTGTAAATAATTTAAAACTTCTTTCGCACCTTCTAAATATTTTCTTTCACCTGTTATTTTATAAGCAGAATAAAAAAGAAAAGCTAAACCACCATTTGGTGGTTCGATATGATTTCCAAGTAAAGTAGGTGCTTTTAAAGTAACGTTAAAACCAACAAACTCGTAAAATGGTTCGTCATTCATAATAAAATAAGGTAACGATTCAAGCCACTGATCAGCCCCATTAATAACCATTTCTTTCATATAAGGAACGTCAGGGTATAAATCATAAAGTTTTGCAAAAATAATTTGCGGAAAAATATCATACCAAAAGCTTTGTCCTTGCAAGCCATAGTTATGAACTAATTTACTACCAGTATCATAACTAGCAAAAGTCATTTCCACAAAATTATGATTTTTACTACCAATTTTCTGATAATCTTTTTGGATACCAGCATAACTCGACCCTAAAACTGCTGAGATGCTCGTCATCGCTTCATTACCCGAACTTATGACACGATTATCGCCAACATACGATGGAAGTCCAAAAGTTCGTCTTAAATATCCGGTTTCTAGGGGGTTATAACTAGATGGTTCACGACTTTGATCAATCCAAAAACCAATTGGCGACCAACTACTCATATCGTTAGCGATATATGATGGTAAAACTGCTTCGTCATTTTCAGCAAAAGAAAACAAAAGGTAATCTAATTCAATTGCTTTCTCTTTATAATCAAAAAAATCATAATTGTTAGGAATATTTGGAAACTTTTTAACTTTATCAATATGTTTAAAAGTTGGATTTTTACGTGGTAAGTTAAAAATGATTATATCTGTTGGGTCATCTTCAATAACATCGCAACTTGAAACAACGAGTAAAGTAAAGCATAAGAGCCCTGCAAATAGTTTTTTTCTTAAATTTTCCATATTATATAATACATTATATCACAAAAGATTCTTAAAAATAGACTATTTTAACCTTTATTAATCTTTTATTAATCTTTTTTTAATCTAAATATATTAATTAAATTAAGGAAATTTCTATAAAGATTTAACTGAATCTCTTTCAAATAAATGTGCTTTTACTTGGGTGACATTGATTTTTTTTGACTTCATTGCCTCGTTCATTGAAATGAATGCTTTCTTAGCAACACCTTGTTTACTTAAGCCAATCGATGTTAGTTGAGGAATTAGATTTTCGCATAAGTTCGTATTATCAAAACTCACGACTGAAATATCTTCAGGTACGCGCTTATTTTTAAAAGCTAATAAGGCGTATAATTTTTGCGCGGCCGAATCACAATGACAAACATATGCCGAAGGACCAAATTCATCTAAGGGAAGTTCTACTAAGTCTACTTTTCTTTCAATGTTTTCATTAATGTGCCATGAAGCATTAAATTTTAATTTTTCTTCACTTAGAGCTTTTAAATATCCAAAGTAGCGATCGGCAATTGAATTTGTCGAATTAATATCGCCAATAAAGCCTATATTTTTATGACCTTTTTGAATAAGGTGTTTTGTTAACATGTAAGACATTTGATAATTGTCGACAAAAACATAATTATTAACATAAATTGGAGAATAATAGTCAATAAAAACAGTTGGTATATGATATTTGCTAAATTGCTTTAAAATTTCTTCACCTACTTCACCGGCAAAAAATATACCATCTGGTTTATATGAATTAATCGTTGCGTTAATTCGATTAATTGTATTTTCACTTTCAATAAATGCGACTTGCAAAGTGCTATTTTGTTTAGTGCATTCACTAGTTAAAAAATAAAAAATTGTCGAATAAAATTGTTCTGAGGGCGTTAGGAAAAAATCTTGTAATATAAAAAATAGGTATTTTTTGTTAGTTAAGTCATTTTTTAAATTCTTTTGGCTATAACCAACACTCTTTGCATATTCTTTTACTTTTTTTCTTAATTCTTCACTAACGCCTTTTTGATCATTTAATGCTTTATGAACTGCAACTGTACTAATGCCAAGTTTTTCTGCGATCGTTCGTAATGTTACTTTTGCCATCTTTAAATACTCCTATTTACAATATGATAACATTTTAAGTAAAAATAGTTAATTTTTTTATTAATCAAAAAAATAAATTAATATACTTTTTATAATGAGAAGAAAATTAATTAATATAATCTTAACGAATCATCGCATGAAATAATTTGGCGATATCAGTGTTATCAATAATCATATCGTCTTCAAGAAGATTTAATTCTTTTAAATTATAAGCAAAAACAGGAACATTCACACCTGTATGATCACTCGTTGTAAACATTGAATTATTAAGTTGCTCTTTGCTTTCACCGTGATACATTAAACCTCCAGTTTCATGATCAGCAGTAACTAAAACAAATGTTTCACCATTACTTCTTGCCCAATCAACGACAGCACTTACAGCATTATCAAAACCGTTTAATTGATCAATCATCCCAAAGATATCATTATCATGAGCCCTTTTATCAATATGCGAGCCTTCAATCATCATAAAAAAGCCTTTATCATTATATTTTCGATTTAAATAATTAATTGCTTCAATTGATAAGTCTTCTAATGATGGTTTTGAAGATGAAGAGGTCGTTGTTGAAATTGAAGAAAAAGAAGCAAATAAACGTGTAAAAATAGTTTTTTCACTATAAAAAGATAAGTCTATATCAGCTTTTAATTTATTAAAATCAGTATAATAACCTAAGTTATTCATCGCCATTTCTTTTTTCTTTCCATCATAATAATCTTTACCTGCACCAATATAAAAATCTACTTCATTTTCAAATTGTTCCATAGCAATTTCATCAGTGTTATCGCGACTTACATTATGAACTGTAAAGCCAGCAGGCGTCGCTCCCGTTAACGTTTCAGTAGCAATAATACCAACACCTTTTTCATAAGCTTTAGCAAATTCAGACATCGTAACAAAATGTTCGCCTTCGTGTATAGCTAGATGTTTATTTTTAACTTTTTCGCCAGTTGAAAGAGCAGTCGCGGAAGCTGCACTATCAGTAATATCTTTATCAAACGAGCGAGTTTTCGCCCATGCAAAAACTTCAGCTTCTTCAGTCATAAATAAAGGCGACTCATTATAAGCTTCACTAACTTGAATATGATTATAACCCATACCATCACCAATCATTAAAATTACATTTTTATAACCACTAATGCTTCCTAAGTTAGAAAAGGAAGAAAAAGTTTCTAAGGGGTTAGAAAATGTAAGACATGCGATAAATATAAATATATAAAAAAGATAGGCGCGTACTTTAACAGCAAATAAGTTTAAAGTATTTTTCATAATATTATTTTATCAAATGCTTTAAAATAAATAAAACATATAAGTTAACTTCAATTAAAAATTTATAAAATTAATGTAATATTAATCAATTAACTAACAAAAATGACCAACTTTGCATCGTTGGTCATTAATTTTTGGTTCCTTTAATTATTATGAAATAAGTAAAATAATTCTCAATACTATAAGGCCATAAAATAAATAATCATGAAGATTGTTCATATTCAAACACAATAACGCTCAATATTTTTAAATCCTTTTATTCATCTACCAAATTAAATAGTTGAACGTTTTTATAAATAACTTCCTTCCCGACTCGTTCGCTTGTAATGAACCCTTTACTTTCCAATAATTTTAAATATTTAGTCGCAGTCGCGCGTGATATGCGTAAATCTTCACGGAAAAACTCATTTTTCGTATACATATAGGAAAAAAGATGTGTAACTATTTCATGTTTGTAAATATCCGGAAGTCTTTCTTGCATTAACGTTTTTGTTAAGATAATCGCTTTATTAATATCGTCAATTAACCTAATAGTATAAACTGCCATTTGTTCAATGCCACGAAGCATATATATTACAAAATTCTCAAGATTTGATACATTTTTTTGGCTATTATTAAGTAGTTCATAGTATTTATTTTTATTTTCAATAATATACTTACTGAGATATAGTAATGGTTTATCAAGTTTTTCTTTAAGGACTAAATATATAATATTTATAATGCGGCCAGTGCGACCGTTTCCATCGTAAAAAGGATGGATACTTTCAAATTGAAAGTGAATTAACGCCATTTGAATTAAGGGATCATAATCGTCATTGTTATTAATATATAATTCAAGGTTATGTAATAAATCACGAATCTCGCTTTCTTTTTGTGGTGGCGTATGTACAACTTCTTTAGTACGTTCGTTTATAATAACCGTGCCGGGTAATTTTCTAATTCCTTTTTTGTCTGGTTCAACAAGACTATGAATTTTCACAATTTCATTTGTGCTTAAAAACTTTTTATCGTTGATTAACTTTATACCCGCTTGCAGTGCACTATTGTAATTAATAATTTCTTTAGGTTTTCCCCCTTTAGGAGTTTTAAGTACTAATTCTTTATAAATCTCATCATATGTTGTCAAAATATTTTCAATCGCCGAAGAATCTTTTGATTCACTAAGAATAATTAAACGCAAAACAAGATCGGGATTAGGAATCATCTTAATAGTTCCTTTAAGCTCTCCAATTTTATTATTTGCGGCGTTTAACGCTTTTAAAACTCTAATTGTATTTAAATTAATCGTAAACGGTAATTTGTTCATAAGTGCTTCTCGTGGATAAAATATAGGTTTTTTTATCCTCGTTATCATAATACATTAGTAATTTAGTCACGTCAACCCCTCAAGGATAAAACTATGGGTTTTTTAGTCACGTTAACATTTAAGACGAAAGCACAAAAAAACTAACTATTCCGACATAAAAAATCCCCTTTTTCTTTTGCTCTCTTTAGGCAAAATTATAGGGGAAATTTTATAGCTAATGGCGGAGTAAGAGGGACTCGAACCCTCGCGTCAGTTACCCGACCTACTTCCTTAGCAGGGAAGCCCCTTCACCAACTTGGGTATTACTCCATAACGCTAATAAATATACCATATTTACAAACGTTAAAACAAATAATTTAATATGCTTTTGCGAAGTAAACGACTTTTGTCGCTTTTTTACCGCAGATTGCACATTTATCATCAAAGGGTAATTGATCGTTACTAGGTAGACATCTTGCTGTTGCAGTCCGGGTCTTTGACACTTTGTAGATAATTTGAATTCAGACTTTAAGAGGTACCCTATGGGTATTTTTTTATTATGTTGTCAAGTCGCTCTATAAAAAGTGTAGTAATTTTTTAAAATACTATGTTATAA